>OJDV01000073.1_pt1 | contig 70417 bp, 110 predicted proteins | sample 1592911 | NCBI WGS metagenome assembly OJDV01 (sample SAMN05416860, study PRJEB24817) | seawater metagenome | isolation source: Sea water | place: Canada:Atlantic | collected 2013-11 | reverse complement strand
GCATCTGCAAACAAAGTGAAGTTGTTAATGTTTAAAAGGATTTGAAGCTTTAAATTGATCCTAAAGGCTAAATGCCCTATAAAAACCAATTCTATGAAGTTGTCAGGTAACTCCCTGAATGCATCGGCGAAGTATTTAATTTGTTGCTCTGTTGTTAAGTATTTCATTTGTTTAGGGTTTTAGTTTATGTAAAATATTAATACTCTCCATCCAATTTTCTAAGTAAAGTAGTTTCATTCTTTTCTAACGAACCGTACTGAATTGAACCTTCATTTGTAGTGTAATCTATATTACACATCAAGAATTGAATTTTAGCTAAAATGATTCTAACATCTAATTCAGTCATTCCGTCCACATCTTTTTCCGTTAATAGTGTCATAATTAATAAGTTAAGTTAAAGTGAGGCATTATTGCCATCCTTTCTGACTACAATAGTACGATTAATTAATAGAACAACAAGCCAAACAACAATATACTTTGCAACTAATCTAATGAATCCACCCGTAAAAAGATCAAACCTTAACATAGTAGTAGTATTCGACCCTATTAATTAGTATCAAAACAAAAAGGTAAAAACTTGAGGGGAAAAGTTAATTTATTACCCCCCGTGGGGTTGAGGGATTGGGTTTTCTTTTGGGGGATGGAGGCGTATTATGGCATTATAACCTAACTTCCCCACTTACAACGTCAGCAAACATATCCTTACATCCCTCACTAATAATGATAGTATTAATTCTAAGGTATGCCTCTCAATGATAATCTTTCTTCCTCTGTATCCTGAGATTCTGATTTATCAATATGGTTGTTATGCTTCCCTAGCACACTAACTCTGTATACGTAATTATGGAATAAGTTTAGCTTTTCCATTGCTGTGTTTGGTGTGGCGTTTTCTCTTAGAACGTATCTATCTTTTATGAACCAATCGTACCATATTCCTTGATGCTCTTTTCTAAGGGTGGTTTCGAATATTATTTCATCTTGAGTTCTATTTATTCGAACTTCGGGGTATATGTATTTATTCATGTTAATTGTTTTACTTCCCTAAGACAAATGCAATAAAGTGTTCTTTTCTACTCATTTTAACACCACCATCTTCTATTGCTGGGATGTATACTTTTTCTTTCACATTGTCTGCGTACTTTTCTTTCACAAACTCTGTAGATAAATGATTTAGTTTGCTCCATGCTTCGTCTATTCTATTTAAAATCCTATTATTAGCTAGGACTATTTCATTAAGTTCTGTGCTTGCGAATCTCCCTAGCACACGAGTTGGGTATGTTGGATTTGAGTTATACCCTTCAGTTATAGAGCATAGGTTAATTTTTCCGTCATGTTTGAGTTGTATAACAGGAGAGTTCTCTTTTATGTCTTCAATCATTTTTTTTGCTAAGTCGTAATTAGATTCTAGTTCTTCTAATTCAGTTCTATCAATTGTTACTGTTTGTGTTTTCATTTACCCTTATTTTTAAGTTTAGGTACGTAGTTATCTTCTGCTAGCATATATTTTTCATATTCTCCGTCTGCTAATTGACCTTTACGTTCTAACTCCCAAACAGCATTTGATATATTTATTGGTATTGGGGTGTTTAGGTCGAAGTCTGTTATTCGTTCTTTTTCGCATAGGTCGCAGTGTTCTGTATATTTTATCATATTTTTATTTAATTAAATTTAATGCTTCCACCAACCCTTTTTCTAAGGCTTCTTCGTAGGAGTTGTGTTTATTAAATTGAGAAGACATAATAGTTAACAATGCCTCGTCCTCGCTTTCTATTTTTAACAGCTTGAATACATCACTTCTAAATTTCTTTGCACTTGGGTATGGAGATACAAGTGCAAATATTTCATGTCCCTCTCTCAACCATTTTTGAAGTAATGATTGTGTGGCTGCGGAGTAACCGAATTTATTACATATTCCATCAAGCTCAGCATTGTATGTATCCCATTTATTATGGGTTTTCAATTCGCCCGATTTTCTATATACTGAATTTGTTACAGCATCAAACCCTTTTTCTTTAGCTAATTTAGCTACTGTAAAACTTATTAGTTGTTCTTTCATAATTTTATACATTTAATTCCTTCCCCGTTAAAGTAACTATCTTACACAATACTGCTATGTCATTTCTATTAACACTGTATTCTTGTGCTATTCTGTATACCTCTTCACCATTGTTAACTCTGTTCTGTATTTTCCCTATATCTTCAATAGGGACTGCACCATTAGACTTATTGAGTGTTTGGTAATAGGCTTGTGTATTCCTTTGCTTACTAACTATTTCTAGGTTTTCAAGTTTGTTATTTAATTTATCATTATCAATATGATGAACTACCAATCCATCCTTTACACCTCCTAAGAAGTTTTCCGCAACAATCCTATGTATTCTATATGATTTATTATTACCATCTCTGCACAAATCAACTGTCTCATACCCGCTACCAGTCATTGATGTCTTTAATACTCTCCCTTTTAAGGCTTTGTACGAATTTGTTTTTCTTGTAAATACTTTTCTATCAATAGAACGTATTAGCCCTTTATTATTTACTTGGTAGTAACCCTCGTGTCCTATTATATCTTTCCAAATCTCCATTATAAATTTATTTCAAGTTCAATATTTGTCAAAGCAAAGTAAAGGTTTTGAAGTTGGTGAACGTATTTAGGTTCTAAAAATCTTTTATTGACAACCCATCCTCTTTTTCTTAAATGTAGTATCAAGACGCCTTTAGAGTAAGTAGTTCCCTTACTGTTCCACTTCTTAAACCCCAGCTTAACCAGCCAATCTTCTGTTAACGGAATAGGTTTTACATCTTTATCGCTTAACTTCCTTTGAAATCCTACACTATCAACGTAGTACCCTAATTCAACATCATACTTATCGCTAAGAGTTTGTATGCACATTACGTGAACTGTTTGATTGCAATATTGCAATAAATTCCCAATCCTTAATTCTTTTGCTTCCATTGTGTTTTTTGTGTTTATTTACTGTTCTTAAATAAAGAGCCTACAAATGTTGTTTCCTCGTTATTATACACGAATTGCTGATTATCTACAACCTTCATAATGTACCCGCTTGTAAACTCAATGACTTCCTCTTTTTCGAAATCATATTCAGCTACAATTTCATCACTCCATTCAAAGACAACTTTAACGGGGAGAGAAACGATTCCTAAGTCGTTGTCAGATATTAGATGTTCTTTACGTCCACTTAGCCCCCAATTCATTTCTTCCATAATATCGTATTTTTTTCTATACCTCTCTTCTGCATCCTTTATAAACGAACTCACCTTACCGTCAGTAAGTTTATTTAGTTTTTCTAGGTTTGCTTTTAAAATTAACTTTGCTTCTTTATTCGTCATTATTATTTATATCAACATAATTTTACCATTATCTAAGATGTATCCTTTAGATGTTATCCCGCTAGGACAGCAAGCTTTATAGAAAGATGTTTCTTTACCATAGAAAACTTTCTTGTTTGGCTTTGATATTTCTATCCCTTCTATTTCATACGTTTCTCCCGATTCAGCTTTAGCCTCATGCCTATCAATACCTACAGTTACGTTTATTATCATAATTATTATTTAATGTTAAAGTATCAATTACCTCATATTTGTTATCCCGAAGTGTTTTGCAAAATCTTTATCTCCAGTTTCATTATACCATTGAAGTAATTTTGCTTCCAAGTCTTCATTTCTACCCTTAAGGTCATCTGTGTGCTCACGTATAAGTCTTTCAATCGCCTTACCTGTATTAAAAGCAAACGCAGTAATTGTTTCTTTATTCATCATTTTCGTTTATAACATTAATTCTATTATTCGGGAATAGATTATTAAACACAAACGTAGCGCAAGGCTCACACAGATCCACTCTAAAGTTATCTCCGCAAAAGCTTCCGTCGTATGCGTCATTACTGCCAGTTATTAATTCCATTGTGCAATCGAAAGCGTCGTATTTATCTTTCTTAACCTCCTCGTTGCATTTATCGCAAAAAACGGTAGTCTTTCTAACCCTGATTGTTTGTTTTTTGTATTCCACTGATTCCATTCGTCAAATATAAGCATTATTACCACATAAAACAACAGCATATTTGTGTAAATATATTAGTAGGTAAACAAGTAAACAAGGGACACGCTACAAACCCTATTAATGCTACAATGTTGTGGGACATTTGTCACACATTGTGAGACATTTGTCACAAATAGCGGTTAATTAACTTTAAATCAATTACATATATGTCAAAACATTACAACATCAACATCCCTAATTTAAACCATAACGAAGCAGTTCAGGTTGTTAACAAAGAGACGGGAGAAGTTAGGGAAGTGAATTACAGTAAATCTCAATCAAATGGGATGCAGAAATTCAACTTAATGAAATCTTATCATCGAAGGAATACGGCTGCTTGGGATTTATTAGAAACGCAGACGACTAATCAAGAATATATGGTTGCTGACAAGCTTGCTAAACTTGCAAGGGCTTACACGTCTTCTTTAGAGCCGTTAGATCCTAGTTCATCTACATCTGACATAGCTGAATTTTTGAGTGTTGGGAGAAAGTATGTAGACTCAAACATTGATAAGTTGTTTAAGTTGGGGGTTATTGGGAAGTTTGAGGTTTACAATGCGAATGAGCAGCACACGAAGTATTGGGTGTTTAATCCGTATTTATCGTTTAACGGGAATGTTATTAAGGCAGGAGTTCCTACGTTGTTTGATGAGACTATTTACGCTAAGATAATGCGGTAGCGTTTCTTATCCGTCTAATCTTGCCTATATCGCTTAACGGTACTTTTATCTTAACGCCAAACTTAGTTGTTATCACCGAGTTCCATTCGTCTGCAAACCCATCTATGTAATCAGTGAAGGAGTGTTTAATCATTCTATTTAACCTTAATACCTCAATTTCCTCCATAACTAATCTTTTAAAAATGACCAAAAACCTTTCTTTTTTTCCTTTTTAGCTTTATTTTTAGCAATTCTATTTTTAGATTCCTCCCTCCTTAACTTATCTGACAGCTCTCGTACATTCATTTCTATTCTCTCTATATGAATCCGAGCCTTATTTAATTCCTCCTTCATAAGAACTCCTGCGTCATCAACAGACTCTATTTCTGGAACATACGATAAATAGCTATCTCTATCGTAATAATTACGCCCTTCTTTGTATATAACCCAAACTCTATCGCTAACCTTAATTTTATCAATAAACTCTTTTTGTTTTTCGATAGTGGCTTTCATTATTTCGTGCTCGTCATACGGCATTCTTATTTCTTTCATAATTCTGTATTATCTATAACTATATTGAACTTTTTTGGCATTTTATGGAATAGTTTTTTAAACTCCTTAAATTCATCGCTACCCTCAGACTCTTTATTTACCTCATCACCATTCTTTTCAACATTGAATGTTATTTTCTTGTTTTCGTCTAAATGATTTATAGCTTTATCTAGCTTTTCTTTATTGTCCATAATTTTCTTGTAAATATACTAATCATTACCCCCTACTTTGTTACATAAAATCTCTTATTTTACCCCTTCTTCGTAACTATTTAAAGCATCCTCCGTACTAACGTCTTTCTTTAAATACCACAAATCCCCATCCCAGCATATCTCAGCCTCTTCAACGGGGAATGTATGCTCGTAATGTCTAGCCATAAATACACCCGTAGTTCTATACGTCCACATTATATCGTTAAGATTAATAATATTATTTACGCTCTTCCTTACGATATTATTAGCTATTCCCCCACACATTTCAAGGGCTGTTTCCAACGGGTGATTCTCTAGGATTTCTTTGTATGTCATTAGCATTCCATATATGAATTAACTCTTAATATTTTCGCTACACGTAATACAATCATAATAACCCATATCTTTCTAGTAAAAAACACAAACCCTCTATCTGTATGAAATATACATAATGAGGAATGGCTACCTTTATTGAAACCGTCTACGCCTACGGTGTATCTATTTACCATGCCAACCACCTATATCTACAAAATGAGTCTTAACAGGAACGTTGCATTTAATTGAAACATTACTAAATCCAGATTCCGTAGGATAAGACATAGCATTAATTAACTTTTCCACCTTTACGTTATAGCTCACATCTTCCACCAACGTATCGACAGCCTTCCACACAACATCACTCTTGTATTTCATGCTTGGTCTATTAGATATTTCTACCCTCCTCCACTTGCTGTGGTGCTTTAGGATTTTAATTGCTTTTTTTAGTTTCATAGTTTTGGATTGTTTGGTAAATATAAGGAATTATTAATTAAAACATTTTAATTACTTTTAAATTTGAAGGTTGTTCATAATTTTCCGCAGCATCCGCAAAGTCTCCCCCACTCCAATAATTATTAAATTTACTGTTAGTAGTAAACACTTTATCAAAATATTCTGTTACAGGTTTTTCTCCTAGATTCTGAACAGTCATGTGAGATACGCCCAAGTATAACTTACCGCAATTCCTTTCTCTAAGTAACTCAGACAAACCTTTAAATGTACCTCCGTATACTGAAATATCATCTACGATAAGTACGTCTTTACCTTCAAAGTCTTGTCTGTCGATTAACTGCTTCATTCCATCTTTAGTTCTAGCTTTACTAGCTGAATAAGTTTCCCCTTTCCAATCTATCTTATCACATAAACTCATAAGAGGCTTAAATCCTCCAGCATCAGATGACATTAAAATTGTATTATCAAAAGTATCTAAATCCAACCCTTTGTGACTAAATAATATTGTATTAATAAACTGAGTATTATCAATAATTTCAACATTATCTATTAAAGATTCTACAACCTCAGCATTGTGGGGATGGAATATTCTAAAGTTAGCGTTCATTCCATTAAGAAAAATGCAAACTAATTTCAATCCACTAGACTCTCCATTATTAAATCTTCTATCGGCTTGCGCATCTATCAGGTTTGGTATTGTAATCGTAGGCGGGAATCCTAGTCTGTTATTATAAGCATCTACAAATTGATTTAGATGCCATAAATCCTCGTAGGAGTTAACTTTAAATATATCGTCTCCAGCTAACACATTGTTAATGTAACTAGTGTTATCTGGGTATTTGTTTATTTCCATATTATATATTATTTATCCTAGTTCTTATTTCAGACAATGTTGTTTCATTAAAGAAATCTCCGTTTTTAAAGATAGTCTGTAATAAGCCTTCGCCCTCCTCTTTCCAAGTGCATTGGTCTTTTAAGTAGATAGGCTCGCCTTTTATGACGCTTCTATGTACTGACAGCATACCCTTAGCAGATTTTTTAGTACCATCATCGGTTACAGGGTCTTTAAATATTTCTCTTCCTTCGACAATTCCATTATCAAGAAGGCATCCATCATTCCAACATTCTTTTTTGCAATTCAATTCGCACTCGCTAGTATCACAATTCTTGTTTAGTATCTCTATATAAGTAGCTTTCATTGCAAACCCATGAGTATCCCTAGTTACCATTTGGTAAGTATACGATCCTATCCCTAGTACTATATTGGTGGTAGCAAATCCTTTAGCTTTTAATCTTTCGCAAATTTGAGTAGCTCTTATAGGAGTTATACTATCACCATATATACAACCAATATGAGGGTCTAATACTTTAAATCCTTGTTCATTAGTAGTTCCGCCAAATACATCCCAAAGAAGTTCAATTACCCCTTTATATTTAGCATCCCTTAACCCGTACTCACTCATCGGTGTCTGCAATCCGCAAATAATATCTACTGGGTCTCCACTATCAGGTCTAATTACAATCTTACCTTCTCTTGCTAGAATTTCCTCTTTAAGTTTTGGTAACATTTCAGTACACACATTCCATAAATCCCATGTATCACTAACGATAGATAAAATTCCTGTCGGAAATGTTTTCATAAGATTTCTAAAAGTACCTAACTCGTCATCTTTAGACCCAGCACACATTACTGAATGTTCTGTAGCAGGAACTGAATGTACCACAGCACCAGTCTCATCATAATACCTTCTAGCTGCCACAATAGTCGGTAAACTATCATCACCTAAAAAACTAGTAGCATGACCTAGACCTGCGTAAATCGCAGCATCAACCCCAGCCATACCTCTCATGCTAAAATTATGTCCTTGAAAGTCTACTCCACCTATATTAGATTCATCAGTTACTTTAGCATTTCTTAATAATATCTTCTTGTATTCATAAGCTGTAGTTGCTGATGTCATAGGCATCCACATCATGGTTGATATTAGTGTTTCTAAAAAGTTTGTTAGCCAAAAGAATTTATGGTTTGTATTAACAATAGTAAGCACTGGTACACCGTAAGGAACAAACGATCCTTCTGGTAAAGTCTTTACATGAATAGGTAAGTACCCTAATTTATGTAAATCTCCAATATGGCTTACGTCATAATCAAACCCTAAATACATAGAATACTCACTTTTAATCTCTTCCAAAACAGCATTTCTGTCTCTCCCAAAGAAGTCTTTATCAAACATTTCAACAATCTGCCTCATTACCATTTGTTGCCCAAATGATATGATGCCTGACTTGTCGCTTACGTTAGAATGATTGCCACTCCTTGGAGTAAAATTACTAGAAACTGTTATCGTCCCTGATGGATACATGGGTAAATGGCTAGTTTTATAACCGTCTGTAGCCATGAATGGGTTTAAATTTGTCATATTTTATTTGTTTTTAAATGTAAAAAGGGACGGAACTATTGCTCAACGTCCCTTTTCTAACCGACCAAGATTATGCGGTAAATATACGCATCTTTTATGGTTATGCAATAGCTAACAGCAAATAAATTGCATTAAAACGCATTTTATTTGCGAGTTGTAGTGAATTTAATTAAGCTGCGTATTTTCATAGTCCACTTGACCGCCAAAATCAGGAGAAATTCCGTCTTTAAGAGTTGGTATTTCTGAAACTAACTCTCCTATAATTTCACAATATCCTAATCCATTATTATCGCAAAACTCTTGCGCTAATTTGGGGCTGATAGCTTTAATATTCGGCCCACAATATTTTTTTATTTCTCCTGATTTTGGACAAATAGCTTTAATCTCTGTTAAATACAATTTCATGTTTTGTTGCTTCTTTTAGTTCATTAAATTTTTTAATTCCATTTTTAACATATTCAAGCTCTTTATCGGTCAAGTTTTCATTTTCTACATCTTGAAATAGTTCATCTATTAATTTATGTTGAGTAGAAGAACTCACTACAACACCATCTATATTGCATGGTGCGGTATGGCGGTTATCTGAAAAGTTTTCCTTTTCCATTATATCCTCAAATTTGTTATTCATTTTTTCTAAATCTATACTCATAGTAATTTGTTATTTAGTTAATTGATATTGCTTCGGTATCTATCGCACAACGCAACATAGATTCAACGTTAGCCACAATTAAGTTGCTCAAAGTTATAATCTAAGAGTAGTTCATTTATTTGTTCTTCTGTCTTTCCTAAATGATGGTTTTCTTTCATCCAACTTAACAGTTCACGTTGTTGGCTAACACTATGTAAATCTAATTGCTCAATTTTTTCTATTCTCGAAAGTAATTGGCGTTCTAACCAATTCTCATAAGTTTCTAATTTGTCATTTCCTGTACCATCATCTGTACTTGTTGCATTGTACATATTATGCAACATCTGTTTTTTATCTTTTTCCATATCTGTTATTTAAAAATTAATCAACTATACTTACACTTAGCCATTAGCAACAATATTGCTCAATGTAGTCATCTAATAAAAGCAATGGCATACCCTCTCTTTCGCATCTTATAATAAACTCACCCCATTCCTTCGCAACACTTTTGCTAACACTAAATAAAGCCAATTTTCTCTCTAGGTTATTAATATACTCTTGGGCTTCCCAAGGTAATTTATGTATTTCATCTCTTGTCATAATTTATTTATTTAAAACTAACCTTATCTGCGTTCCGTTAGGCGTAATTTTGCCTAATCCATTCTTTTACTGCTTCAAATCTATTAACTATATTTTCTTGTTCAGACATATCTGCTATTCTGTAGCTTTGCATAAGATCAAAGAAATCTACTTCATTTAATTTACTGTTTGCGTTTTTCTCATCATGCTTACCTGATTAGTTAGTCAATACATTATATCTTAAATTTAAAGACCAATCGTCAGCCATTAAGTCTTCATTTGTCGGAACGTAAGGATATCTAATACCCGTATCCACACTCATTTGATACAGCCTATTTTTGTAATCAACAATTACCGTATCATTCTTAACTGCCTCTCTTTTTACAAACCTGTTGGATTTGAGGTGTTCCAAAGCTTCACTAAATGTTCCCATATTAATTTGTTTTTTTTGCGTTATACTTTTCCTTATTATCTTTACACTTACACGTCTTGCATATCGACCCATATCCGTCATTGCTTTTTGTGTTAGCATAGAACTGAGCAATCCTCTTCGTATGCAAACACACCCTACACACCTTAAAATAACCTTCCCTCATAGAATTTACGTTATATTTAGGGATGAATGGAGCGTTTAACTCTTCTAATAACTCTTCTAGTGAGTAACTAGGAAATCCCTCTTTTTCGACATCGCTTATGTTATATCTCTCCATTAACCTTTCAATTTAGATAAAACACCCTCTTTTTCCTCGAAAGTCATTCCGTTCATTAGGGTTAATATTTCAGCGTTCTGATCTATCTCCTTTAAAACTCTCCCCATCCTTTCATCTGACAGCTTACTAAATATCTTCTCCATGTCTTTACGAAGTAATCCTTCATATCTTTTACCTATTTGCTTTGTGGCTTGAAATAGAAGTCCCATATCTAGAAGAGTGTCTAAGCAGTCGGATAAGGACTGGCTTAATACGGCTGAGTTTGTGACAGCGTTAATTTGTTTTTGTAGCATATTTGTGTAGTTTGGTGCAAATATAAGAATAAAAAAAGGGATACACAAATGGTATCCCTTTTAAAACAAAAACAAACAAAACTCTAATCCTCGTGGTAAATATACGAATAACTTATGGAACACACAACAGCAAATAAAAAAACATTAAAACGTTTCTTATTTGCGTGTTATGTTTTATCTGTTTTCTTTACTATAAATTCAACTAAAGTCTTTCTTAATTCCATCGACTCCACCTTCAGCTCATCTCTTTCTAAAGAAATAGCGTGTATTAAATCGAAAACCTCTTCATCGACCAAATAACTCGCTCCTTCTATATCTACTGTTAATTTATTCATATTGTTGCTTATTTACATCAAAAGTACTAAAAAAGTAATTAATACACAACACCTATTAAATTTAAAATAAGGAAACATTGTGTAATTATGTTTTTAGAGGAAAAGCTATGAAAGAATATCTTGTGAATTTAGATGGTTATGTAATAAAGGAAGGATTAGCTTTGGACGGATATACCGTAAAAGCTGATAGCTACGCTGATGTGGAAGCAAAGGTGTATAATCATTTAAAGTCTGTTGGCTTTTTAAAGGCTAGTGGTATAAGGATGGAGCATTTAAAGGATTTAGGGGTTATAACGGGAATTGAAATAATTAAATAATATGGCAAAACCTAAAACGGGTAGTAAACAAAAACTCAGTCCTAAAGCTGCTAAAGACAAAGCTGTTCGTGATTTGCGAATTGCAAATTCTCCTGCTAGAAAGAAAAAGCGCAACGAATGTCAAAAAGCGAGAAGAAAAGCATTGAAAGCAGGTAAGAATATAAAGGGTCTTGATTTTGATCATAAGCGTGGTAAATTTGTATCTGTAAAATCTAATAGAGGAAATCAAGGGAAGGGTACAAAATTAGAAAATAAGAACAAAAAGTAATGGATACCGAGCAAATCATAGGGATTGTCGTAGCTCTAGCAGGCAGTTTGGGATTGCAACAAACATGGGGATTGCTAAAAAATAAGCTTGACGCTAAACATAAAAAAGAAGAAAAGTCAACCGATTACAAAGAGAGGAGAATAAGCGAGTTGGAGTTAGAGTTAAAGAAGGCAAACAAAACTATAATTGACTTAACGTTGAGACTTGGAAAATTGGAAGAAAGGGTGCTTCACATCGCTCGTGGACGTATTAAGAATAAAGATAATAACTAAATATATAAACTATGAAAAAGAAAGGCGGCACTGAGCCAAAAAAGAAACCAAGAGCAAAGACTGAGCCAAAAAAGAAACCAAGAGCAAAGACTCCAGCTAATCCAGCATGGGTTACAGCGAACGAGGAAGCATGGAAAAAAAGAACATTTGCCGCAAAAAGCACTACTGGTCTTAAACACTTAAAATCCCAATTAGAGCATAGAAAAAAACCAGAAATAAATGGAGCTAAAGATAGGTATTTAATAATAAATAAAAAAATAAAGCACATAAAAGCAGAATTAGACAGAAGAAGTACGCCTCCTAGAAAAAAATCAATGAGGTTGGAGAAAAAATAGAAATGATAGGAATATTTCCCGAAAACATAGTAATATTTAAACCCGAAGGGGCTGAAATGATGATGGGCTGGTATCAAGAGATGCCTAACGTTATGGCTCAGGGGTTTTCTATGGAAGAGTTGGAGGAGAATTTAGAGGAAGCATACGAGGACATGATGGACTATTTATCACAGCAGAATTAAGAGAGTACAATTTAATATAATTTAATACAATATGGAGTATCACAATCCTAGCGATTTGGTAAAAGACCTTAGATTTGGCGACGAGGCTAAATCAGGCATTATTAACGGTGTCAAGAAATTAAGCGACGCAGTTCAGAGCACTTTAGGGGCTTCTGGGCAATGTGTAATCTACGAGGACGGAATGGGTAGACCATTAGTTACAAAGGATGGTGTCACTGTTGCTGAGTCTGTAGTGCTGTTAGACCCAATTGAAAACATTGGAGCAAGTCTAATAAAAGAAGCTGCGAAGAATACGGTGAGGGATGCAGGAGATGGCACGACAACCTCCACTATACTAGCAAGATACCTTTTAGAAGGAATGCAAGAGAGTAAAGCCCCATTTAGAGAAATACGTAGAGATATTGAGAAAGGAGTTGAAGAGGTTAACACATACATTGATAGCGTGTCAATACCTGTAACGGATGAGACATTAATTGATGTGGCTGTAATAAGTTGCAACAATGACGCAAAACTAGGAGGGATTATTGGCGAGGCTTTTAATAAAGTAGGAACTGACGGTGTTGTTTTGGTTGAGGATTCGGAAACTAACGAAACTTACACAGATATTATTGATGGCTGTCAATTTGGATCAGGGTTAAAGTCTCAATACTTAGCGACAAATAAGGACGCACATACAGCAGAATTAGACAAACCTCTTATTTTAATTACATCATCCCCTATTGCTAGTATTAGAAAAATACAGAAGGTTTTAGAATATGTAGTTAATAAAGAAAGGTCTTTGTTGATTATTGGAGAAGTTGAACCAGCAGCAATGAAGTCACTTCTTACCAATAAAGTAAAAGGTAACTTAAAAGTTAACTTTGTAGACGCTGTAGGTTTTGGAAGCACTAAAGAGGACGCAATGGAAGACCTAGCTATTTTAACGGGAGCTAAGGTCATTAACGAGTCTTTAGGAGACGATATGGATATGATTTCTATTGATATGTTAGGTGAGGTGTTAAAGTCTGTTACAGACGAGAAAACAACCATCCTCACTATAAATAAAGATAAGGTTGATATAACGGAGAGAATCGAAACGGTTAAGAAAGCTATTGAAGATGAAAGCAACGGATTCATTAAAACCAAGCTACAAGAAAGGCTTGCTGTATTGGCTGGTAAAGTCGGTGTTATTTACATCGGAGCAGATTCGGCTGTGGAGCTGAAGGAAAAGAAAGATAGGGTTGATGATGCTGTTCACGCTGTAAAAGCTGCTGTAAAGGGTGGTATTGTTTCTGGTGGAGGTGTTGTATTGAAGGATGCGGCTTTAACGTTAAACAAAACCATTGAGGGATATAATATATTAGCTAAAGCAATGTTAACCCCAATGATTATTATATGCGACAATGCAGGGTTAGAATTACCCGACCCAGACAAAGCTGGAGAAGGATGGGGTATGAATGCAATTTCTGGGAAAGTTGAAAATATGATTGATTCTAAAATCATTGACCCATCATTTGTGACTAAGACGGCTTTAAAAAATGCTGTTTCGGTGGCTATCACAATTAATTCAGCAGGATGTGTAATTAATAACATAAGAGCATAATGAAAGCATTGGGTAGATTTGTAGTATTACGGAGAATAAAAGAAGAATCGAGAATAATCGGGGGTATTGAAATGCCTGAAGACGACGATAACGACATTCGTTATTATTTAGGGGATGTAATATCTTTTGGAGACGACGTTAAAGGGTTAGTTGTAGGGGATACGGTTCGATACGATAAAAACGCTGGACATGGAGTTCAGGTTGGAGAAGAGTTATTGTATGTTATGAGGTTGGACGATATAGTTTTTATTGTATGATAGACCATAATCACATTAGAGAGCTTGGGATATTCAAGTATTACAGGGTTGTAGTTGCTTGGGCTAAGATAACATATAGTTTAACTAAAGACCAAGTTGAGTTCTTGTTACAATTGGATGGGCTGCATAGGTTCTCACGTAAGGATTATATGGAGTTAGGGTATTTGGCTAGTTGGAATAAAGGTAGATTGAATAGCTTAATAGCTGGGAACTTCATTAGGATTTATAAAAAGAGGAGTACAAGGAAAGGTTGCGATATATTTGAAGTTACACCAAAAGCTAGACTTATAGTGAAGAGAATGTATAGATATATGTTAGGGTTGGATGAAATACCTATAACTAATAGAAGTAAGGTGGTTAATACAGATACATACTCCGCTAGAGTTACTGGTCATGCAATGCACTTAATGAAACAAAAACAAAAACAAGAAAATGGCGAAAATTAGCACATACGAAGATGATGCCTCCGTATTAGGAACAGATAAAGTTATTGGTACAGACGCTGTTGACGGCTCAACCAAGAATTACACTATGGACGGTATTGCTGCATATGCAGCGTTGCAGGCAAGTGTAGGAGATATGAGCAAAGCCACTTATGACCCATCAAATATAGAAGAACAATTAATTGGTGTTAGCGCAGCCCAATCTCTTACAAATAAATCAGTTAATGGGGTAGTTCTTAACGATGCAGGGTCATCAAGTCAATATCTAGCCGCTGATGGTACATACAACACCCCAGCAGTTGGTGGCGATATGTCCACTGCCACTTATGACCCAGCCTCTATAGATGAGCAGTTAGTGGGGTTAGTGGCAACGCAATCCCTTACTAATAAAACTGTAAATGGTGTGGTATTAAATGATGCTGGTGCGGCAACTAATTTTTTAGCTGAAGACGGAAATTATATCACTTTAGATGAACAGCCTGCTAATGCAGTGCTTATATCAGCAAAAGTAAACGAAGCTGGAGGTATTACGGCTGGTCAAGTGGTTTATATTACTGGTGCTACTGGTGGATTTCCTCAAGTGTCATTAGCAGATAATACCGATTTCTCAAAAGGAAATGTTTTAGCAATAGCGATAGAAGATAAATCAGACAACCAAACAATATTAGTTTGCATTAGTGGACTCATAGAGGGTATTGATACGAGTGCATTCACTGAAGGAGATATAGTGTATTTAGGCACGTCTGGAAACTTAACGGCTACACATCCTTCAGGGATAAATGTAGTTCAAAGATTAGGTTTTGCCACAAAGATTAATGCTTCAACTGGAAGTATAATTATGGATATTGATAATCTCACCGTAATTAACAACCACGACGGCATAATGAGGTTTCAATTAGTGAATCAAAATACTGGAACATCAGCCTCTAGCGCATACACTATCGTTAATGACGCAGACCATAGGTCATCGCTTTCTATGGTTGGTAGTAATTATACTGTTGTTGCTGGGATTGCTGAGTCTCTTGTTATATATAATGAAGGATATAATAAAACAATAAACGCCAATGATGGAGACTTTGGGTTTGAATGGTGGACAGATGAGACAGACTCTCACGATTTATCTTCAACATCAAAAATGGCTCTCCTTTCAAACGGAAATTTAGGATTAGGAACAACTACTCCAGCTCAGACGTTTCACGTTGTTGGAGAGGCTTGCGTAGAGCATACGGCAACTCAACCCGACGAACATGGATTGGAAATAATGCTTGATGCCGCAGGATTTGGGGATGTAAAAGCAATTGATGTAGTTTACACGACTGGAGCAATAGGAGCAGGAGAAGATGAAGGAGTGATTCTTATAAATATAGATGAATCCCTAGCTACTGGAGGGGAGGTTTTTGCACTAGAAGTTTTAACTACAACTTTAGGAACTGATTCTGTAATAGGCATGAAAACTGGTGTTGGCGTTGCCCCTATATCTCAAGATTCTGGAGTTTTTGCTAACATAGCTACTATTTTAAACAAAGCCGTAGATGTGACGACAGCATTATCTAGTGGAGGTGCTGGCAATATATCAATATTTGTAGAAGATAATGATACTATAACTATCGGAGCGGCTTCTAAATTTGCTGAACTAGAAGTCTTGATTGGCACGGGAGCGAGTAGAAATGTTCAACCTACGTGGGAATACTCTACAGGTGTTGGAGTATGGTCTAGCTTTACGCCAACTGACGGAACTAATGGGTTTCAAGATACTGGAGCCATGTTGTGGGACTCAGATGACTTGGCAGGATGGGCTGTTGGGACGGGTAGCGAGTATTTAGTAAGAATTACAAGAACTAGAAATGGATTACCTACTACGCCAATTGTTGATTTAATACAATTCGCAGCTCCAGATATATTCTCATGGGATGAGAACGGGGATGTAGCTATAAATACATTGATTGCAGCTGGAACTCCAGCATTTGATGACGACACCGCTGCTGGAGCTGGAGATGTAGTTACTGGAGGTGTTTATCAAACAACAGGTAACGCAGCATCACCTTTAGATGTAGCAGGAATATTAATGATTAAACAATAGAATGGCAAAAATAAGTACATACGGGACGGACGCAACAGTTGTTGGGACGGATAGGGTAATAGGTACAGACGTAGCTGATGGGTCTACCAAAAATTACACAATAGACGGGATAAGTGATTACACATTCACTTCTCTCGATATAGTTGACCTAAATACAGCTCAGGCATTAACAAATAAATCATTTGATACAACTAACAGTTATGCGTTCAACAACGCTGGAACGGCTCTTTCGTCTACAGATATACAAGACGCTATAGTTGAGCTAGATTCAGATGTATCCACAAATGCAACAGCCATTACAGGTAAAAGGAATATTGTCGCAGCTGGAACTACGATAAGTTCAAGTGTTAACTTGTCCACCCTAACGGCAGATGAGTATATAATGGGAGGAGAATTAACTCTCACGGTTGACGCTACCGCAAACGCTGAGACAGAAATATTCCAAAGCCGATGGCTTCATGTTATTGTCACTGGGTCGGGACTCACTATAACTTCATCTGGAGGTCAAGCTGTTCTTGGTACGTTAGAGTTTACGACATCTGGATCAGTTAGATTAACAAAAATATTAGATAGCACATGGATGACATCTTAAAATAAGTAAATAATTAAATTAAATATAATGGAAAGTAAGAGTAAATTAGAAAGAAGTGAATTAGAATCAATTCAGCAAGTGGTTCAAAGGAAGAGGCAAATAGCTCAGTATTTGGGTGGAGTTGAAATTGAAAAGTACGGGGCATTTAGAGAGCTTGATGGATTGGATGCGAATATGAAGGCAATCCAAATAGACTTAAAAGCTAAGTACGGAGAGATAGAAGTTAATATTGAGGATGGTTCTTATACTTTAAAAGATGGACATAATACGGAAGATTAGTATCGGAACTAACTATAAAGACTCCATGAATTACGCTTTACAGCAAAACATATATGGAGGGCATAAGATTTCGGACATACGTGAAGAAGAGGATAAGTTCTCAATATTTATAGAGAAGAACGGAGAGTCTAAGCATTGGAAGGATTTTGGAAAGAATATGGCAATAGCTGTTGAATACGACATAGAATATTAGATGAAAAGCATTTACAATTATATCATTTCACCAATAAAAAGGAGGTATAATAATTCTATTGATGTGGCTGGGGGTGAGATAATCGTTAACACCGATATATCGAACCACCAGTACATTAGTCGTGAAGCAACCGTTTTATCAGTTCCAGCAGCGTACAATTCTCCAATTAAGGTTGGAGATGATGTAATAGTACACCACAATATATTTAGAAGGTGGTATGACGTTCGAGGTGTTGAAAAGAATGGCGGTTCATTTATATCCGAAACAGAGTACACTTGTAGCGACCAACAGATATTTCTTTACAAGAGAGATGGTGTTTGGAAAGGGTTGAGTGATTATTGCTTTGTAGCACCCGTAAAAGAAACAGAGATGTTTTCTGACGAAACGGAAATGGAGAGAGTTGGGATTATTAAAATATCTAACAAATACCTTGAAGGAATGGGATTAAAGGTTGGTGACGTCATAGGCTTCACTCCGAGCAGCGAATTTGAATTTGTTGTTGACGGAGAGAGAATGTATAAAATGAGTGCTAGAGATATTTGTTTAAAGAGGGATGATTTAGAAGTTGAGGAGTATCAACCTAACTGGAGTAAGACATGAAAAAAACAATTGAGGAGCAAAAGAGAGAGGTTATAGAGGCTGGTAAGATTGCTGTTGATGAATTAATTATTGTCGCAAAAGAAAAGATAATAAATAATGACGATGAGGATTTGGGAGCTGACAAACTTAAAAATGCCGCAGCAACAAAAAAGCTGTGCATTGTCGATGCTTTTGACATATTAAACAGAATAACCGAAGAAGAAAACACGCTTAATGATGAAGCAGGACTTGGTGGCGGTAAAAAAATATTTACAGGAATAACTCCTAAGAAATAAATGTATCAACAAACTCTATATAAAATAATAGACCCTATCCCTGAGATAAAGAAGATAAAGGCTAACTCTGCTCGCAAATTTAAGTACGGGTATAATGAGGAGTTTGATATTATTTGCATAGGGCATGACGGACAAATAGGGGATATATACGAGATTCAAGGATTAAAGATTGGATTACCTATTTCAGATAAAGTATACAAGAGACATAATTCAAAAGAAAAGCAATATTGGGAAGCTTTTGAATACCCTCAAGAATTGGCTAGGCTAAAGACAATGTTCGATTGGAGCAAGCAATCGGTTGGTTTTCAGACAAAATATTCTCCGTACATAGAAGAGGAAGTAAGGCGTAGAGAGGAAGGGTTTTGGTTTAAGAACAATGGGGTTGACACTTACGTTACAGGATCGCATTATCAATACTTACAATGGAGTAAGATAGATGTTGGTAAGCCTGAGTTTAGGGAATCGAATAGATTGTATTGGATGTTTTGGGAGGCGTGTAAAGCTGACGATAGATGTTACGGTATGTGTTATTTAAAAAACAGACGGTCTGGATTCTCTTTTATGGCTTCATCTGAAACGGTTAATTTAGCTACGGTGGCAAGCGATTCAAGATTCGGTATGCTATCCAAGTCTGGAGATGATGCAAAAAAGATGTTTACAGACAAGGTTGTTCCTATATCTTTGAACTACCCGTTTTTCTTTAAACCAATACAAGACGGTATGGATAGACCGAAAACGGAATTAGCTTATAGAGTTCCTGCAACTAGGTTTACGAGAAAAAGGATTGGAGAAAAGGATGATTTGGATGATTTAAGTTCATTGAATACAACTATTGATTGGAAGACTACAGGAGACAACTCTTACGATGGAGAGAAATTAGAATTTCTAATCCATGATGAATTTAGTAAGTGGTTAAAGCCTAATAATATATTAAGCAATTGGAATGTAACCAAAACTTGCCTTAGATTAGGTAAGAAGATTATTGGTAAATGCATGATGGGTTCTACTTGTAATGCTAAAGATAAAGGTGGTGCTAACGGAGAGAAGATGTACCGAAACTCCAACATAAAAAGTAGAAACAAGAACGGACAAACAAAATCTGGTTTATATGCCTTATTTATTCCTATGGAGTGGAACTTTGAGGGGTTTATGGATATATATGGATACCCCGTATTCGATAACCCTAAAGTTCCCGTTTTGGGAATAGATGGGGACATTATTGAGGAAGGTGTTATTCAGAATTGGGAGAACGAAGCGGAAGGATTAAGGGGAGACCAAGATTTATTAAATGAATTTTACCGTCAGTATCCCAGAACAGAAGAGCACGCATTTAGAGATGAAGCTAAAGATAGTTTATTCAATCTAGCTAAGATATATGAGCAAATAGACCACAACGGAGACATGAAGGGTTCTAAGCTTATTACTAGAGGTAGTTTGAGTTGGGAGAATCAAATAAAGGATTCAAGAGTTGTGTTTACACCTAATCCTAACGGTAGGTTTTTAACCTCGTGGACTCCCCCAATTAGGTTGCAGAACTTAATGATAAAGAAGAACGGCAAAAAGTTCCCAGCAAACGAACATTTAGGTGCGTTTGGGTGTGACCCTTACGATATATCTAAAGCTGTTGGTGGTGGCTCTAACGGTTCTTTACATGGACTTACTAAGTTTTCAATGGAAGAAGTACCACCAAATATGTTTTTCTTAGAATATATTTCCCGTCCTCCCACAGCCACAATGTTCTTTGAGGATATATTAATGGCTTGCGTTTTTTATGGAATGCCGCTATTGGCTGAGAATAATAAGTCGGGGCTGTTGTATCACTTCTTAAAGAGAGGGTACAGAGGATATTCTATGAACCCACCAAACAAGGTTAACTCCAAATTAACTTATTTAGAGAAAGAGGTTGGAGGTATTGGTGCTAGTACAGATGTAATAGATATTCACGCTCAAGCAATAGAAACGTACATAGATAAATATGTAGGGTTAACAGAGTCTGGTTGGGGAGATATGTATTTTAATAAAACATTAGGAGATTGGACTGGATTTAATATATCAAATAGAACAAAACATGATGCCTCCATTAGTTCAGGATTAGCAATCATAGCTTGCAATAGAATGTCATACCACCCAAAACCAGAAAGGCAAGTGGCTTCACTACAAGTAGGAATAAAGAAATACTCAAACGACGGCATGAGTTCCGTAATGCAAAGATAAAAAAATGGCAAATACTAATAGCATATCATTCCCTAGTCACGCAGAAACTTCTGAGGTAAAAGAAAGCGAAGGTTTCGGAACTAAAGTTGGACAAGCAATCGAGGGAGAGTGGTTCTCTAAAGTGAATAACGAAGTGAGATACTTTCAACAAAGAAAGAACTTTCACAATTTAAGGTTATACGCAGCAGGGAATCAACCCGTAGGTAAATACAAAAGGGAGTTCGCTATAAACGGAGACACTTCTTACTTAAATTTAGATTGGACACCCGTACCTATCATACCCAAGTTTGTTGATATTGTAGTTAACGGGATTGCAGAAAGACCGTATTCGATAAATTGCTACGCTCAAGATCCGTCGTCAATAAAAAAGAGAACGGATTACATTGAGAGTATGTTGTCAGATATGAATAACAAAGAGTTATTCGGGACTATAAATGATGAATTGGGGTTAGATATGTTTCAGAACAATCCAGAAACATTACCAATGGATGAAGATGAACTTGCTTTGCATATGCAGCTTGATTATAAAGAATCCATCGAAGTGGCGCAAGAGGAGGCTATTTCCAATATTTTTGACTTAAATAAATTCGAATTAACTAAAACAAAATTCGATTACGATTTAGTTATTCTAGGGATTGGGTGTGTAAAACATAGCTTTAATACAGCAGAAGGAATAATTATTGATTATGTAGACCCTGAGAATATAGTTCACTCTTACACAGAGGATACGCATTACGGTGATTTGTATTACGTAGCGGAAGTGAAGAGAATTAGTATTCCTGAATTAAAGAAAACAAACCCTCATTTAACAGATGCCGATATAAGAATAATTGAGAAAAGATACACAAGCGGTAATGTAGGATTCTTGGCAGGAGATACAGATAGAAGCACCGAGGAAGGTTTTATATACGTTATGTATTACGAATACAAAACATACAATAGCGAAATTCATAAAATAAAAGAAACTGCTTCAGGAGCTAAGAAAGCTATTAGGAAAGACGAAAGCTTTAATCCACCAAAAACAAAAGACGCTAACTTCGAAAAAGTTGGGAGGTCTATAGAAGTGCTTTATTCAGGGTCTAAGATTGTTGGATGCGACTACTTATTATCTTGGGGTATGAACGAGAACATGACTAAGCCAAAATCTGACACATCAAGATGTCAGATGAGCTATAACATTGTTGCACCTAAAATGTATAAGGGTGAGTATTACGGATTGGTTTCAAGGATGATTCCGTTTGCAGACCCAATACAAAGAGTTCACATGAAATTACAGCAAGTAACAGCTAGGTTAGTTCCAGACGGTGTTTACTTAGATGCTGACGGATTAAGCGAAATTGATTTAGGAGAAGGTACTAGTTATAATCCTCAAGAGGCTTTGAATATGTATTTCCAAACGGGTTCTGTTATTGGTAGGTCTATGACTTCTGATGGAGAATACAACCACGGTAAAATACCTATACAAGAGCTTACAACTAGTTCTAGCGGTTCTAAGATACAAACTCTTATCGGGAGTTACAATCACAACCTACAGATGATTCGTGACGTTACAGGGCTTAATGAGGCTCGTGACGGTAGTTCTCCAGACAGTGACGCATTAGTTGGTATTCAGAAATTAGCAGCAGCAAATTCAAATACAGCTACAAGGCATATAGTTCAGGCGGGATTGTATTTAACATTAATGACGGCTGAAGGTGTTACGTTGAGAATATCTGATGTATTGGAATATTCAAACACTAGGGATCAATTTTTAGCTACACTCGGTAGATTTAATGTAGCAACATTAGATGAGATAAAGAATTTATACTTACATGACATGGGAATGTTTATTGAACTAGACCCAGACATGGAAGAGAAGGCTATGTTAGAAAATAACATACAAATAGCTTTAGCACAAAAGACAATTGATTTAGATGATGCGATAGATATTAGAGGTATTAAAAATCTAACCTACGCAAATCAAACTATTAAAGTCCGTAAAAGAAAGAAGCACGAGCAAGACAGAAAGGAAACGATGGAGAATATGCAGATGCAAACTCAATCAAATGCTCAATCTGCTCAAGCGGCTGCTATGGCTGACGTTCAGAAGAATCAAGCTATTGCGGAAACAACTATGCAGTTGGATAATAATAAAGCTCTGTTGAACGAAAGATTCTTAGAAAAGGAAGTTGCAGCGAAGAAAGAACTAATGCAATACGAGGCTGATATTAATTTCAGATTAAAAGATATGGAATTAAATGTAATTAATAGGAAAGAGGGAGATAAAGAGGATAGGAAGGATCAGAGAAGCAAGCAAGAAGCTACTCAGCAAAGTATAATAAAACAACAAGTAATGAATAACGAACCTGCTAAGAACTTCGAAAGCACTGGTAACGATGTTTTGGATGGTGGAGTGAACTTGACGCAGTTCGAGCCAAAGTAAAAATGTAAGAGATTTTAATTAATGTCTTGATGTTTACAAGATAGATGAGAGTACAAAAAAAAGAAAAATTATATTATTAAATTATATTTTATAGATGGATATTGAAACAAAAGAAGCAGTAGGTACTGATGGTAAGCTTAGAATGCCAATACAGAAAAAAGAAACAATTATTGATAACTCTGTTAATCCAGATGACTTAGGCAAAGTTACGGGAAAAAATCGAGAAAGTCAAGTGTTTGAAGAAAAAGTTGATAAAAAAGAATCAAATTTCTTAGAAGATGGTACTTATAAGATAAATACAGGGAATAAAAAAGAATCTGATGCTGCAATTGATGCTGAAAAAGTTCCAAATAATGGAACTTTAGATGAAACTCCTGTTTTAGAAGAGATAATTGACGAAGTAAAAGAGGACGGAAAGGAAGATGTAGTTAAAGAGTCTACTGTAATAGAGGATAAAGTCGAAGAAATAGCAGAAGTAGTTAAAGAAGCTGTTGAAGAGAAGGCTGTTTTACCAGAGAATGTTGAGAAATTAGTTTCTTTTATGACAGAAACTGGAGGTTCTTTAGAGGATTTTGTTAGACTTAATACAGACTACTCTCAATTAAGTGAGGCAGCTTTATTAAAAGACTACTTAAAAACAGAGAATCCAGACCTAGACGCTGAAGAAATAGACTTCTTAATTGAAGATAAATATTCTTTTGACGAAGATTTAGATGAAGATAGAGATATAAAAAGAAAGAAAATTGCTTACAAAGGAGCTTTACGTGAGGCTAAAAAACACTTTGACGGGTTAAAGGATAAATATTATGACGAGGTTAAGTTAACTTCTAAATTAAGTCCAGAGATTCAAGATAAGATTAAGGCTTACGACGAGTTTCAAGCAGAATCAAAAGAGTCCTTGAGTAAGGCTCAATTGCAAGGAGACGCATTTAAACAAGAAAGCGGTAAAGTTTTCGATGAGAATTTCAAAGGTTTTGAATATTCTGTTGGTGACAAGAAGTATCGTTTTAACGTGAAGGATGTAAAAACAGTTTCGGAGACGCAGGGTGATATGAAAAATGTGTTTGGTAAATACATTGGAGAAGACAATATCATAAAGGATGCCAAAGGGTATCACAAAGCGTTATTCGCAGCCAATAATTCTGATGCAATAGCAACTCACTTCTACGAACAAGGCAAAGCAGATGCTATTAAGCAACAAGCTATGTCAGACAAAAATATCAAAATGAATCCTCGCAGTACTGGTAGTCAGGATTTAGTAGTTGGTAAAAGAAAGTTCAAGGCGGTGAGAGGCGAAGATAGCTCAAAATTAAGAATGAAATTAAGAACTTAAAAAATTAGAAAATTATGGCAACACCATATACTACGCCAACGGAATTAACCCCTACGGCATCGAAATCAGTTACAGCAGGAAGCTACATTGATTTTGAAAATTTAGACAACGCTTGGGCACAACAATATTTACCTGAGCTTTACGAACAAGAAGTAGAAAGATACGGAGATAGGACTATTTCTGGATTCTTACGTTTAGTAGGAGCAGAGATGCCTATGGAATCTGACCAAGTTATTTGGGAAGAGCAAGGACGTTTGCATTTATCTTACACTGGAGCAACTTTAGGTGCTGATGGAACTCCTTCAGGAGGAAACATTATCACAACTACTGCGGCTCATGCTGTTAGAGTAAATCAAACTATTGCAGTTACAGATGCTTCTGGAGAATTATTCAAAGCTTTAGTAACGGCTACAACTAGTACTACTCTTTCTGTTAAGTGTTACACTAACACTACTGGTTTAGTTGATGCTGGGTTAGTAACAACTGCTGGAAATATTAAATTCTTCGTATTTGGATCAGAGTTTGGAAAAGGAACTGACGGAATGTTAGAATCTATTGCTCCAGACGTTCACGTATTTAGTAACAAACCAATCATCTTAAAAGATAACTTTGAAGTGAATGGTTCTGACATCGCTCAAATCGGGTGGATTGATGCTGAAACTGAAAATGGTACTAGCGGATACTTATGGTATTTGAAAGCACAAGGAGATACTAAGACACGTTTTGCTGATTACTGTGAAATGTCTTGTTTAGAATCTGTATTAGCTACTAACGCAGGAGTTGGAGTTGATGGTACTCAAGGTATGTTTGACGCTATTAGTTCTCGTGGTATTGTAGCTAGTTCTGCTTTTGATGTAGCGGCTGACGTTATTGAGGATTTTGACTTTTTAGTTAAAGAACTTGATAAGCAAGGTTCTATTGAAGAGAACATGATGTATATCCAAAGAGATATGTCCATAGCTATTGATAGTGGATTAGCAGAAGCTAACTCTTACGGAACTGGTGGTACTTCTTATGGAGTGTTTAACAACGATGCGGATATGGCATTGAATTTAGGATTTACGGGTGTACGAAGAGGGTCTTACGACTTCTACAAGTCTGACTGGAAATACTTAAACAACTTCTCTACTAGAGGTACTTATACAGACGTTCAAGGAGTTGTAGTTCCAGCAGGAACAACTACCGTTTACGACCAAACAATGGGTAAAAACGTTAGACGACCATTCTTACACGTTAGATATAGAGCAAATGCTCAAACTAACAGAAAGATGAAGTCTTGGATTACGGGTGCTGAAGCAGGTAACTCAACTGTTGATGAGATGAGAGTGTCTTTCTTAGATGAGAGATGTTTGGTAACTCAAGCAGCTAACAACTTTGTGTTATTTAACGCATAGTAGGTTGAATTAAATAATGTGTGGTCGTGTATTGCGACCACACATTTAATTATTATATTTTATATTATTATATTATGGCAGGACGAGGTAGACCAGCAAAGAAAAAGGTTGTTGCAAAAGCAAAACCCGTACAAGAAACTGTACAAGTAGTGCAAACAGAAGTTATGGAAGCTCCAATTGTAGAAGTTCCAATTATTAAAGCACCAGAAGTGCAAAAAGAAATTATAGTTAAGAAACCAATTTGGGAAGTTAAAGATAGATTTTACTACCTAAAAGGAGATAAAGAACCAGTTTCTTACAAATTAAAAGGAAAGTATCTGTTGTTCGACGAGGATTTGCAGTACGAAAGAGAAGTTAAAATAACAAAAAACCAAAACACAATCTTCGTAGATGAGTTTAAAGGTGTTGTTATTCCAGACCACGTAGTTATTCGTGATGGAACATTGCATTTACCGAAAAATAAAACGTTAATGCAAAAGTTTTTATCAAAGCACCCACAATTGGGTAAAGCTTTTTTAGAAAGAGATGATGAGAAAGTAGCTGTTAATGAGTTAGAGGATATTAATTCTCAATTAGATGCTATGCTTTTAGCGAGAGAGATTGACATTGATGTAGCGAGTGCGATCGTTAGAACAAGTGTTGGTTCAGCCGTAAGTGGTATGACTAGTAAGGAGATTCGAAGAGATGCATTAGTATTGGCGAAGAAAGACCCGTCTAATTTTATTTCATTAGCAAACGATTCTAATGTAGAAATTAGAGATAAAGGTGTTAGAGCTGTAGAACAAAATGTAATTAAGATAATGGAGGATGGTAGAACTATGATTTGGGTTCAAACAGACCGAGTGATGTTTAAAGCACCGTTTGGAGAAAACCCTTACAATTCTTTAGCAGCGTTCCTTAGAACAGATGAAGGATTTGATTATCTCTCTTATATTGAGAAAAAAGTAATTTAAACAATTAGTCGAGGGTTATATTTAGCCCTCGACTTTAATAAAAAACAAATGGCAAAGAAAGGTAGTTACTCAAGTACAGGAAAAGGTATTAAGATAGATGAAAGCAGTATGTATACTGATGACCCTTCTTTTAATTTAGGATTAGCTGCTGGACGAGCAAAATATAAAAAGATGAATGGGAAGACTAAAACTGTCTCTAAGTCAAACACAAGTGAGCAGGGCGAGAAAAACCAAAAAAATATGCACGATAAGTATGATGCTAGAAAAGTATTCGAACAGACTACTAAAAAAAGCAAAAGAACTCCATACTTATAAAAGAATATTAAACACTAGAAATGGCGATAGATATAGACAAAGTATATAAGACGGTGTTAGCCGTTGTAAACAAAGAGCAAAGAGGTTATATAACTCCAGATGAGTTTAACGACATAGCGAAGCAGGCTCAATTGTCTATTATAGATTCTATGATGGTGGAGTATAACGATGCTCTGAATAAAAAGAAATCATATCGAGTTAATAATGGTTTTGCTGACAGTAGCAAAATGCTTAGAGAACAACTTGACGAAATATACAAGTCTGCTAGTATTACTTTCTCTGGTGGGACGGCAACATTACCGACAGACCATTACAAAATACAGGATATATCTAGTTCGGATAGAATCACAAAGTACGAAGAAATTTCTAAAAGCGAAATAGGATATATTCTTTCTTCCCCCCTGACGTCCCCAATGGCAAGTTTCCCTGTGTTCTATAGGGATTCTTTGGGGACTACAATTGAGGTGAAGCCCAATACAACAGCTTTAGATGCGGCTACGGTGTTAGTGGATTACATTAAACTTCCAGACGACCCTAGATGGGGGTATTTAGAAGATGCTGAATATGGTGCTTTCGTTTACGACCCTAATCCTTATATTGAAGGAGCTTTAGTTATTAAGACTAATGCATTACTTAATATATCAACAGAGCCAACAGCTCCAGTTGATGGACTTTATTTAGTGTCTGCAACAATAAGTACTGGTGGTACAGTTGCTTTAGTGGTAACTATTTCAGGTAATGTTGTTACAAATATTGATGTTACAGGAACTAGTTCTGGGGTTACATCTTCTAGTACGGTGACTGTTGCTGGAACTGAATTTGGTGGGTCTGGGTTTTTAGTTGTCGATGTTGATTCGGGGGATTTATATGAAAACTCTGTATCAGGGTCTATAGGGATAGAATTACACCCATCACTAGAAACTAGAATGGTTGAGCAAATATTGATGTACTCTGGAATTGTTATACGAGACCAAACGATTACAACAATGGCTGCACAAATAGCGCAATTATCACGAAAAAATAACGCATAATAATGGCAATAACGGAATCAGAAGAAGATTACTACGACGGAGAAACGGGAGGATATAGGTATGTGCCTTTATCTTCTATTGTAAATAACTTCATGGTTGCTTACGTTGGCGATGGTAAATTAATCACCGACGCTAGACGTTCTGATGTTATATTTCATGCGAAGAGAGGTGTTCAAGAGTTTGCTTACGACATCTCTAAGGTTGAAAAGATAATGGAAATTCAAATACCATCATCTTTAAGTATTCCTATGCCACAAGATTTTGTAAGCAAGGTTAACCTTTATTGGATAGATAGTGACGGTATTGAACACCCGATATACGAGGCTAGATTTACGTCTACACCTAGCAAAGCTCCACTACAAGATGGAACTGGAGGTTTTATTTATGACGTTGATGGGAATATCGTGGAAGGAAATCCTTTAACTGAAGAGAGATTTAAAGCTAACACTGTATTTGGTGGAGGAGAATATCTACTAAATGACTTTGAGGACGGTAGATTTACTGGTCGTGGTGCACGATATGGTTTAGATCCAGAATTATCTCAAGTAAATGGATGGTATGTAGTCAATGAAGGAGAGGGTTCGTTCTCATTTTCAAGCGACTTGGTTGATAAAATAGTAAATTTAAAATACATATCTGATGGATTAGGAACTGATGCTGAAACGCAAGTTCATAAATTCGCAGAACAAGCAATATATATGCACATCGCTCACGCTATCTTATCGACGATGATAGGCGTCCAAGAGTATATTGTGCGTAGATATAAGAAAGATAGATTTGTGTCGCTTAGAAACGCTAAATTGAGGTTATCTAAGTTAAATCTAATTGAGATGACACAAACAATGAGAGGAGCATCAAAATTTTTAAGTTAATATGCCAGAAGTAAAAAACAATTTCATAAAAGGGAAGATGAATAAAGACCTTGATGAAAGGTTGCTTTCTGACGGGGAATATAGAGATGCTAGAAATTTATCTACAAGTTCGTCTGATACGGGTAATGCGGGTTCTTTAGAAAATGTTCTAGGGAATTTAGAGTTAACCGATTTTGATTTAACCGATAGAGGGTTGGAGATTGTAGGTTATCAAACCGATGCTGCAACTGATAGGATATTTGTTTTTTTAACAAATTACAATGATTCATCTTCTGATGCGTTATCGAATTTCGCTCCCTCAACATCATCTCATTACATAGCAGCTTATAGTGTAAGGTCTAAATCTTATAGTATATTAGTTCAGGGGTCTTTTTTGAATTTCTCAAAGACGCATCCCGTATTGTCTGTTAATATTTTAGAGGATTTATTGTTTTGGAATGACAATAGAAATCAACCGAGAAAGATAAATATTCAAACGGCATTATCTAAATCATCTAGTATTGCTACAGACCCTCATTATTATTTAGAGGAGCAAATATCTGTTGCTAAGTATTATCCGTATAACCCTATGAGGTTATTTAAGAAGGATGCTAATAGTGGGTTAAATGTTTACAATGCTAATTTCGTACCGAATATAACAACTGCACCAACAGGAACTGACGCAAACACTTATGTGTTGCATTCTCAGCCTGGTACTGGGGGTGGGTTAAGTATTTCTCCAACGCCTGCTGCTGCTGTTTTTTTAGAATTAGAAATAATTGTAGCATCAGGAGATGTTATTACATCTATAAAACCAACATTAAGCACGAGAGCCGTTACAGGTGGCAACTTAATATCTGGCGGGATAGGATTAAGTGTTGGGGATGTTATTTCTACGGGTACGGGAATGTTGTCTGCTGGGGCGGGTTCTACAGTAATGTCAATAACTGTAACAGAAGGGATGCTTAACCAAGTATCGACAATGTACGACGCTTCTTCAGAAAACCTACCAATTAGTTTAGATTTTGATTCAATAGCTGCTACCGTGCAAACATATGTTGATGTGACATATGGAGGTTCGTTAGACCTTCTTTTATACATTGGCTCTTTGCTTTATATAAAAGATGCCAATGGAGACTATAAAGACAATGGGTCACAAATACTCAAGCAGAGCAGTGGTATTTTTGTAACTCTTATAGAGGTTGGTGTTGGTGCGGGTACGCATAGGATACATTTAGCGAGGAGACCTTCGAACCTAACTATACCAACAAATATAACAAGTATTGCTGGAGATATAATAACAATAGCAGCAAACCCTTATTACGACGAAGTTAACGGTAGTAATTCAGAAATGCTCTCAGATAAATTTGCAAGATTTAGTTATAGGTTTAGATTTGAGGATGATGAATATTCATTGATTGCCCCATTTACGCAACCTGCATTTATCCCAAAACAAGACGGATTCTTTATGACATCTGACGGTATAGATTCTGACGAGCAATCGGCAATAAAGAGTACTATTGTTGAATTTATGGAGAATAAGGTTAATCAAATTGAATTTCAAATAGATTTACCCGAAGGCGTAACCGAAGCTAAAGACTTAGAAACGGTATTGAAGGTTAAGGAAGTTGAAATCTTAATGAAGGAATCAGATAGTCCTGCATTAAAAGTTATTGATTCTATAAAACCCGAAGACCTATCTCAGTCAGATGACAATAAAATACAATACCTATTTAGCTCGTCTAGCGCAGTAAAAACATTACCAGAGAGTGATATTACCAGAGTGTACGATAAAGTTCCTGTAAGAGCCTTATCTCAAGAAATTATAGGTAATAGAGTTATTTACGGAAACTACCTACCTTGGTATTTAGCTCCAGACGATTTAGATTATTCTATAAGTGTTGGAGAGAAAAACAATCAAGGGGCGGGTATTGATTTCTTCTCTAAGAGAGAATACCCAAATCATACATTAAAACAAAATAGAACGTATCAAGTGGGAATTGTTTTAGCCGATAAATTTGGTAGGCAATCTGACGTGATACTATCAGATGATAGCACGATATACAGTCCTTATAGGAGTATTGATTTACCAGTAATGAGTACGGGTGATATATATGCAGGGGATTCATTGAAGGTTGTGTTTGAAAACCCAATACCGTCCACTTATTTTAGAGAGGGGTATGCTGGGTTGTATGACGCAGATACTAATCCGTTAGGTTGGTATAGTTATAAGGTTGTAGTAAAGCAGCAAGAGCAGAGCTATTACAACGTATATGTTCCAACGGTATTAAATGATTACCCTAAAAACACTGGGACTAAATCAGCAGACACGGCTCATATAACATTATTAGGCGATAATATAAATAAAGTACCAAGAGATTTAAGTGAAGTATCTCAATTAGATAAAGTATTTAGAAGTAGTCAAGAATTATTCCCTAGAGTTATAACTCCTGACCAGCTTGCGAATACATCTCACGATGCAGAGTTTTATAATAATTTCAATAAGGCTGATACCGTTGTAGGGATAGGGGGGCGTGATGATTTAGGGTTAGATAGTACATCTATAACTGCTCAAACAACATCTCCATTCTATAGTATTCCGAGTATAATTGTAGCAGAGGAAGGCTCTAATCCGTTAATAGGGAGGATGTCTACAAATAGAGAGCTAGGGTCTTTAGGTGGCAAAACAACAACTACAGCAATAAGCGAACTATCTTTCGATAATGTTAGTTTAAATATTTTCGAAACAAAACCCACATATTCTAATTTGGAGATATATTGGGAGACAACAACATCTGGGTTGATTTCAGAGTTGAATGATACAATAAATTCAGATACGGCTATTGAAACATACGCTGTAAATGTAACAGATTTAGGGTATAAGTTAACAGAGAGTTCAGCTATAAATGATGTAATTACAGATACTTTCTATGCATTAGATTATTTAGCTAATCAAATAACTACGGGCGTAGTTATAGTTATAGAATCCGTAAAGAATGTTTACGGAGCTGACTTTAGCGATAGATTTAATTTAATAGATAACACATTAGGGGCTTATTCTATAGAGAATTTATCTCCTTTATGGTTGTACAAAGATGATAATTCACTAGAAAATAATTTAACATTTACTTTTAGAGTTACTGTAGGAGGTGCAACTAATCTTATTTCGAAACCTAACAATATGTTAGGAAATTCCTACCCTTATTGCGACCAAGCAGGAGACACTGTTGCAACGATAAGTGAGGGGAGTTCTCACTCTACAGCAAGCAGTTATTCTGGGTGGGCTGGCAATGATTTGATATTGCTAGAGTTTTCTAATGGGTCTATATTTTCATTACAAGGAGAGCAATTAGTTTTAGAGGTATTAAATTTAGAGTTTTATCACACATACGCTAGTGCTTGGGCATCTTATTCTTCTGTATTTAAAACTACTAGTTTCCAAAGTGTCCCTAATTCCTTAGAAACATTTGCCAAACTCAGAAGTTCTGGGTACGGAACATCATATCTAAGTATATCTAGGTATGTCAGAGCCTTAAAGCCATCTAATAAACAGCCTTGGTATAAAGTTGATTATGATAGTTATCCAGACATTTCTAGTGCCGAAACAACTAGCTTTAGGGCACAAGTTAAGGTGTCTGACGCTAATGGAAATGGGTTGGATAGTGTATTTTATATTTTATTTTCACTAAGTCCACATTAATAATGAGTTTAACAATAGACGTAAAATATTTCAATTCTTTTTTACTAAAGAAAACTGTTCGCTCGGTAACGGGTAATGCTGATTGGGCTGGACTTCCTTGGAATCCGCTATACTATCCTACATTTCCAATGTTTGTCGATGAGGCAGATTTTGATGTGAATTGGTTTGTAGAAGAATCTAGGATTAGAGGTGGATATAATAATACAGAAGTAGATTTAGGTGTTAGAGCTTACATTGATGAAGATGAGAGATTGTTTAAAGTGGCTTCCACTTCTATGATTTACTCAGGAATATACAACTCAAGAACGTCTACAAACAAAACAAATGTATTTTCAGTTGGGGATGATATAACTAAGAGTGTAGACCCTCGATACGGATCAATACAAAAACTATATGCTAGTGAATCAGATTTATTAGTGTTGCAAGAAAGTAAAGTTAGTAGAGGGCTTGTAGAAAAGCAAGCAATATATTCAGCAGAAGGAAACTCAACATTAACAACAAGCGAATTAGTTTTAGGTAAGATACAGCCTTACTCAGGAGATTACGGGATTAGTAGAAACCCTGAATCATTTGCAAGGAAAGGGTATAGAACTTATTTTACAGATGTAGATAATGGAGCTGTAATAAGGTTATCTTCTGACGGAATGACAGAGATAAACAAGTATGGCATGGAAGATTATTTCCGTGATGAGTTTAGACAAATATCTAGTAGCTTTAAACGAGAAGTAGTTGATATATCATGGACTATTCCTTGGTCAACGCCAGCCACCGTTTTAACTGTAGGTGGAGCTAATATTTCCTTATTGGAATATGGAATGACTATAGAAGGTATCTCTGGTTTTCAAAATGTATACATAGTAGATATAGGAACTGAAGTTGCTGGAGAGATTGATATAACCTTAAACCAATCCATAACCGTAGTCAACATACCTCAGCCAACAATCATTCAGGCTGTAAGGTATGTTAAAGATAAAGTTATTGGAGGTTATGACAATAAGTTAGATAATTACGTTGTATCAATATCTTATAACGAACCATCTAGGACATCAAGTTCTGGTGAATTAGTATCAATTCCATCTGAGGATGAAGAAATACCAAGTTAATTATGCCAATAGTAAGTACAATTAGTTTTAGTGAAACATCGAAAGGGTGGAGTTCTTTTTGGGACTACTCCCCTTCTTTTATATTTAGTTTAAAGGGCGTATACTACACGATGTATAGCAACGGTATGTGGGAGCATTATGATGGAACTACGTTAGATAATAGAGGTAGTTTCTACGGCACGTACTATGATAGCACTGTGACGTTAATAATGAACCCTAACGAGTCTACATCTAAAAACTTTAAAACGGTTAACTATGAAGGGACTAACGGATGGCAAGTGAACTCATTTACTTCTGACGAATATTCCCCTAACAATTCGGTGAATCCTATTTCAATTCAAGATTCAACAACAGCAATTAAAAGCTACAAAGAGGGTAAATTTATATCGAGAGGTAGGGAGGTTTTTGCTGGTTTTAAAAGGAAAGAGAATAAATACTCTGCAAATCTTTTAAATAATAGTGTAATTAGTAGAGAAGGAGAGGTTAGAGGAGGTAAGTCGGTGTCGGGTATAAAAGGGTTTTATGCTGACGTAGTATTATCAACTGACAGCACAACTGATGTAGGTGGTGCAAAACAGTTATTCTCAGTATCTTCGGAGTTTGTTATTTCTGCAATTTAATTAAATGGATATAGATTTACAAGTTATAGAATCACCGTTAACGAAAGAAGAAGCTAAAGAGCAATTCAATAGGCTATCTACTGAGTTGAACGTAAAGCACACTTATAGCTTTGATGAATATTGGGATATGATGGAGGACTTTAAAAACAGAAAGTCTTTCAGGGAATCTATATCTGAGTTGCAGGACGAAGCATTGTCTTCAACTGACGACAATGTTTTAACGGGAGATGCTTTATTAAAACATAATCCTGTGAAGAGTTCTTTTGCAGACGGGCTTTATATTAGAGAAATATTTAATCCTGCAAATCAACTGATAATAACAAAGGTTCATAAGAAGCAACACACGTTCTTTTTAATGGAAGGTGAGATGTCAATTATAACTGAAGGAGGTGTTGAAACAATAAGAGCGCCACATAATGGAATAACTGAACCCGACACAAAGAGGTTAATATTCCCTCATACAGATTGTAGGTTTGTTACTGTTCATGCAACAACTCTTACAGATATTGACGAATTAGAAAAAGAATTAGTTTCAGATGAATACGAGAATGATTTATTAGAAAGTGATTTTGTTAAGAATTTAATACAAAATAAATAATGAGTTTTACTATTGCAGCAATAGTTGGAGGTGGAGCAGCAGTGGCTGGGATTGTTGGTTCTGGAATACAGTCTGGGAGAGCTAAAAGAGATGCTAAGAAATACGAAGCAACCTTAGCTGCATTAGAGGCTAACAGACAAGACATAACCAATCCTTATGCAAACATATCCAATCCATTTGCTAACCTACAAGTGGCTACGGGAGCAGCTAAATTACAAGCTCAAGAAGCTGATATTTCACTAGCCACAACACTAGATACATTAAGGGATACTGGAGCGTCTGCTGGTGGTGCTACGGCACTAGCTCAAGCGGCATTAAGAAGTAAGCAAGGAATAGCAAATAACATCCAACAACAAGAGGCTAACAACGCACAACTTAGGGCTAGAGGAGAACAATCACAAGAGCAAATGTTAGCTCAAGGAGAGGTGTTTAGATTTAACGCACAAGAAAATAGAGAGAATCAATTATTAGATAGAACGGCTAGTTTAGGTCAAGAGAGTCGAAGGATACAACGCCAATCACAGCAAGATATGTTTGCTGGGTTGACATCGCTAGGAGCGAATGCAGCTAGTTTTGGTACAGGGTTTTCTTCAGGCGCAAATCCACAAATATAAATGGGAGCATATACAGATCCAAAAGAATATTCAATAGATTACGGTAAAGTATCTAAAGACATTGATTCAGGAATGGCTAGAGTTGGGAAAGCTGTAGGTGATTTGAATCAAAAAAGAGCTGACGCAGTTGAGAAAATTGAAAATGAACACGCTTTATTTTTAGATAAAACTGCAATACAGAATTTCGAAGGATTAAACAACGACATGAATAACTCTATAAAGGAGAGTATTGGTAGTGTGGTTTCTGTTGAGGATTTTAGTCGTATGTCACAAATGCAGAAACAAAATGTTTTGCAAGATGTAGCTGAAGTTAAATTAGGGAAAGATAATGTAAGCAGTGTAATAAAAGCTGTTAGAGAGAATGTTTTAGATGGTAGAATTTCATCTGAGTATGGCGACTTCGCTTCTGACTTAGCGAATGGACGGAATGTTTCTATTCGTAAATCTGAAGATGGGATTGGGTTTGTTTTTGACCATACGGTGGCAGGCAAGACAGAGACTTTTGATTTAACAGACTTGAAGGCTATGGCTGGAACGTTTAGAGATGTTAGCGAGGACTTAGCTGTTGTAGACGGTAGTATAGATAATGCTGCGAAAGAATTGCAGAAATCAATGCAGACTGCTTACGATAACGGTAAAGAATTAAGTGATATTGACCAAAGGCAGATGATAGACGAACTTCTTTCCACTGTGCCAATAGAAACTCTTGATATATGGTATTCTAAGAACGTAGATAAGGGTGGCAGTATGTTGGAGTCGTATAGTTTTGCTGACGATGCTCAGAATAAAAACATACGGGAAAAACAAAAAGAAGCTTTAAGTCAGGCAATGTTTGATAAGGTTAAGGCTAAGGTTAGAGTTAAGGAGAAGCAGCCTGAATTGAGTTGGCAACAAAAGGAAGCTATAAAACAAGCCAACAGAATAGCAGCAATAGAGGCTGGTAAGACACCTAAAGATGAAAAGAAGAAAGGGTATAACTCTCAAACATTCATTCTAGAAAAGGGCGAGGCAACATCTATTGCGGGAGAAGGTGTTACAGCAAGAAATTCAAGACAAAAAGGAGTGACTGTTTTTAGAGATAATTCTAAAAGTGGACACCAAGAAATATTGATAAAAAAAGATGGTAAAACTATCAACTCTGGAACTATAATTGCTGTATCGAAAAACACTAAGGGTGAGGTAGTATATATAATGAATGGAGATAACGATGAAAATGTAGAAATAACTCCAGAGCAAGCGTCTAAATCTTTAAGACCAGAACAACAAGCTCATTTATTAAAAATGGGTAGAGATATTGTAGTTTCGTCTGACGTTGATTTATTTATAGATGGAATGAGTTCTGAGACTGGCATCGACGATGATAAGGTTAAAGAGTTAATGAATTACTTACCCAATGCAACAGACATAAAAGACCCTGTAGGCACTACTGATTTAAAATTCAGTATAGGAAATGTTTCATATAAATTTGATATGGATGAACCAGAAGACCAAGTCAAATTAAAGAAGTTGATTGAGTCCGAAAAGGGCATCGGTAAAACCGACACCCCTAAAAAGAAAACCTTAAAGAGTTCGGATGTAGCATCTAAAGCTAAAGCTTCAGGGTATACTGAAAAAGAATATAGAAAGCTATTAATTGAGAACGGAATAGAGATAATAGAGTAGTATGGAAGAATTAGACGAGTTCGGAATACCAATTAAGAAATCTCAAGAAGTAGTTCTTGATGAGTTTGGGATACCCGTAAAAAAAAAAGAACCTACTTCGGAGGATTCTACACAAGTTGCAGAACCTATTTCAGAAGAGCAATCAATAGACTCGCAAAAAGAATCGTTACCGCAACAGCCGATTAAAACAATCGAGTTTGGTGATGCGGGAGAGTTCGTTAAAGCGTATGACCCTTACAACGATAAAACCAAAATAAGACCATTTTCTGACACCAAAGTAACTTCAGATGAAATGAAGGAAATGTTTGGTAGAAAAAGGGTTGAGTTTAACAAGGAGATTGAAGGTTTTAATGCGGTCGATTCTGAGTTAAAGGATAAATCTACCGTTATAGAGGACTTTAGAGCTGAGATGGAGTCTAAAGATTACACATCTCAAGAAGAAATTGACGCAGACAATAAGGTGTTTAACGACATGGTTGGTCAATACAATAAAGAGATACATACGCATCAGTATACTGGTAGAAGGTTAATGCATGAGAACGCTCAGATTGACGACAGCATAAAGTATATTGAGTGGGCTGAAAAACAAGAAGCCGAGTACGTACAAAAACAAGAGAAGAAAGGGTTTTATAAAGAGCTTGACGAAAGCAGGGTATCGGATGTTTACAAATATGGTGGTGCAGGATTAGTTAAGAATTTAACTGAAAAGGCTTTTGGTGTAGCAATGAATATGGCTGAGGGTTTTATGGTAGGCGGCATTGCTTCCTATGTTGCGTTAAATAAAAACGTATCATCGCAAGAAGAAATTGATGAAAAATACGACGAAAATATAACTAAATTCAAAGACAAGGGGTATTCGGAAGAAAAAGCTATTGCTTCCTCTACTAGAATAAAAGAACTAACAGAGAAGGGAAATAATCGAAATAGAGAGTTTAAGAAAAGTTTGATTGAGTTTGCTAGCGATAGGTCTAAAAGTGTAGAAGAGCGAAATAAATCTTTGCAATTAATAAATACCTTAGGAGATATTCGTGACGGAAATGTGTTTGATATGATACAATTCGCTACATCTGCCGTAGCCGAACAAGCACCTCAGATGCTTATATCTAGGTTTACTTACGGTGCAGGAACTTACGCTATGACTACTGGTAATATGTACCAACAGGTGTATAATACGGTTGTAGATAGATATGTATCTGAAGGTATGTCGGAAGAGGAAGCTATGGATAAAGCCTTAGAGGACGAAGGTGTAAATAAAGCAATATTGCACGCTTCTGGATTGCTAGTCGCTGGGGCTGATTTTATTGGGCAAGGAGCTATGTTTGGTAAGAGTGTTACAGATGTAGCTAAAAAGAAGATGGTTGCTGAAGCTATAGAAGGGATGACAGCAAAAGGCTTGACTAGAAAAATGGTTAAAGGTCAAGTGGTGGAATTAGGTACTGAAATAGCTCAGGAGTATATAGAGAAAGAAGGTACTTCATTATCTTTAGGAGAGGATTTTGGAGAAGGGTTTAAGGATATGACTGTCGAGGAGTTAAAAAACTTAACAGCAAAAGTTCTTTTCGGTAACTCTGGAGTTCAGGTGTATCAAGGATTGACTAGACGTAGTTCTTACAATAAAATGGCTGCGACATTAAAGGATAATCCAACGTTAACTAAATTCGCTTTAGAGCAGATTGACGCTAAAGTTTCCAACGGGGATTTAAGTAAAGCTAAAGGTGAATCCTTAAAGAGTGAATTGCAGACCAAAATAAGCCATGTAGAGTCTTTTAATGGAGTTATACCTGATAGCAAGCTAGAGGAGGCGTTAGTGTTGCAGGAGGAGTTTGATAACCTTCAGGAGCAAGTGGAAACTAATACTACGGGGTTAACTTCAATGTTGAAAAGCAAACAGAAAGAAGTTGTGGCTAAATTAGAAGAGTTGGCAGGCGAAACCCAAGAAACGCCAGTAAAGGAGGAAACTGGCGAAACTACAGAGGCTAAACCCACACCAACAGTAGAGTCTAAAAAGCTTAGTGCCGCCACAAAAAAAGTAGGTAATAATTCACCTATTAATGAAGTTGAATTAGATGACGCTATTACTGAAGGGTATGAAGCCTTAGAGCAATTAGATGGAGATAAATCAGAAGATGCAGGAATACTTGCGTCCTTAATTGAAGATGAAATAGAAAAATTAGAAGCTTATGACAATATTACAGAGACTCAAACTAGAAAAGTTGCCGAGGAAAAAACAGTACGAACTGTTAAAAAAGTTAAAAGAAAAACAAAACCAACAAGGGAAAAGAACTTCGTAGGTAAAAAAGCGATATACTCCAACAATAAAGGTGGTGGTGGTAGAGGTGTAATATCTATAGTTGAAACCCCCGATGGAAAAGAATACTATGTTGTAGATAGTACTATAGACCAATACGAAACAACTGGAGCATCTGTTGATTCTGATGGGAAATTAACAAGAAAGGTTGAAAAGGTAGATGCGTTAGGTCAAAAAACAATACTAGGTGAAGTATCTACAGTATTTGGGAAGGCTAAAGTAAACTTAGACTCAAAAGGAAACCCTGTATCTGTAACAATGCCAATCGGGAGAGATGGTGGTCAAGTTACCATAAAAGACAAAGAAATTGCTCAAGAGTTCGAGTTAGAGCAAATGAAGCAGATAGACTTTGATGAACAAGTATTTGAGGAAACTTATATTGAGTTTGTTGGGGAGGAGAAAGTAGAAGTTCCTAAACCTAAAACTAAAACAACATCGAAAAGCGAAAAGAGTGGTGTCCAAAAGCCCCAAAAGAAGCAACCACCTGTAAAGAGTGTGACTGCGGAAAAGGAAGTATCAACACCTCCAAAAAAATTAGACGAAAAAACAAAGAGAGAAGAAGCTAAAAAAGTGTTAGCGGATCTTAAGGTTAAGTTAAAAAAGTTAAATAACCCTTTAGGGGATGATAACATACAGGCTCAAGGATTATCAGGTGATGCGTTAATAGATACTTTATTTGATGCTGTAGAGGTTTTGGTTGGTTTAGGATTTGATATAGCTGAGGCTATAGATAGTGTTGTCAATTCTGCAAAAACACCTTTGAATGGTGTTGAGGTTAGAAAGTTAAATGCTAGATTAAGGGATAAGTACGATGAAAAGCAGAAGAGTGAGCAATTAGAGGTAAAAAATATATTTGAGTCGAATAAAGAGTTGTCAGAAATTGGAAGCGTTGATGAGTATTCTGAATATGTAAAAAATATTTTCCCTGATAGTAAAGTGAATAATATTGTTTATCATGGAGGTAATTCGGGTATAGAAACTTTTAGTAAAGAAAAATTAGGGGAGACAACTCAAGCTAATAGCGCAAAAATGGGTTTCTTCTTTTCTTCAAATAAAGATGTTTCTTTATCATATATTGAGAGAGAAACATTAGTATCTATTAATGAATTAGGTAAACTTCAAAAGGAATTTAATGATAATATATCTAGGCTAAACGATAAGAAGAAATTACAAGACGTAGAGTATTCAGCTCTTTGGCAGAAGAGTCAAAAGTTACTCGAAAAAATAAGAGACCTCATCAAACGATTATTAGATGGGGGGTACGTACCCACAAATAAGAGGCTGGAGGATATGTTAAAAGAGAAAGAGGAAACGTATCTTGAATATGATATTGCAGCAAATAAACCGTATCCAAAAGTAGAGACATTATTTAATCCAGAAGCATTTTTTGATAATTACACAACTAAAAGCGTTAAAAAGGAGGGGAAGGAATTATATCGAGTTAAGGTGGACTTGCAAAACCCATTAGTTAGCGACTTTGTAAAAGACAAAAGAGACGGGGGAAATTATTATTCTAGTGCCGTACAAAAAGCTGTCAACCTTAATTATGACGGAGCAATACTTAAAAACGTAATAGATAATGGTAATTTTATTCATCCCCAAAATATACTAAACCCCGAAACAGGAAAATATGAATATGTACTATCTAAAGATGATAATGGAGAATACATTACTGTTGAAGATAAATATATCGGAGACGATTATGTTGCTTTCGAGCCAGAACAAATACATATATTAGGGTCTAAGAAAGATATAGAAGGGTTTGAGGAATTTAAAGGAAGTAAGCCATCACAAAAGAAAACAAAGAGAGAAGAAGCTAAATCTATCCTAGCAGACCTTCAATCTAAACTAAAAAAACTAAACAACCCTCTAGGGGATACGGGAGTTTCTAGGCAAGGTGTTTCAGGTGACGCTATAATTGACACCTTATTTGATGCCGTAGGGAAGTTAGTTGACGTAGGGTTTGATATTTCGCAAGCAATAGAAGCGGTTATTAAGTCATCTAAAGCGATGCTGAAAGGTTTTGATGAGAAGGTAATAAGAAAAAAACTCAAGGTTAAATATAAAGAAAAAAAGAAAAAAGATAAGCCACCTAAAAAAGGTTTTACTACAAAACAATTGATAGCATTTGCGGAGAAGGACGCTAGAATGGGTGGTAGAGCAATATCAAATATAGTTAAAGATTTTGCTAAAATAATTACTAAGGCAATAAAAGAACTACCAAACAATCTATCTAGCACACAAGTAAAACAAATAATAAGAGCAGCAGCAGGAGTTAGGCTTCAATCTCAAATGAATAAGTTTGAAGCTACTGTTGAGAAGATAATCAACAAAGCGGGATATTCCGAAAAGTTAGCGATAACTCAAAAGAAAACAAAACAAGCAATAAAAAACTTCAAAAAGAAGGCATCTCAAATCAAGAACGGTGGTATGGCAATACTGTCAACGGACTTCCCTGCAAAACTACAACCTCTTGTAGATAGATTCCTTGATAGCGTAAGTAAAAGAGAATCTGTAATTAATCCTGACATGGAGGCTTACAACGAATTAATGGAATATATTAATTCTAAGGTTATGGCTAACGAGGATGTTGAGGAATCCATGAGCGATGAAGAGGTTGAGTTATTAAAGAAGGAGTCAGAAGATAAGAAGAAAAAAAGAGCTGAAGAAAAAGAGCAAAAGGTAGAGGAAGCGGTAAGAGCTATAGATGGAGTGAAATCTATGGAAGATATTGAGAAAGATGGAGATTTTAATGAAAAATTTGAAAGAGATTTAGTTAGAACTTTAAAAGAACTTCCAAAAGCATTTTTAGAAACACTACCTATTGCTACAATAGCTAATTTAATTAAAGAAGCTGTCAATGTCAGTAATGGATTCTTATCTGATGGGTTTTTATCTCAAATAGAGAGTAAGTATAATGGATGGGTTAGTTCTCAAGAGGTTGCTTCATCTGACAGTGCATTAACTTCCGACAAGAGTTCGGTTGAATTACTAAAGGGAATCAAAGCAGTGGAGGGTAGTAAGGTGTCGGTTAATGAGAAAACTCTATTTCATCACATATCTGCATTATTTAAGTCAAAAGGAAATATAACTATCTACGACACTATAGCTCATAAGTTAACGTCAGCATTCAATACGGTTGATAGGTCTGGTACATTGTTTGCTAAAAAGCTAAACTCATTAACAGCGAAGGCTGTTGGTTCTAGGAGTGGAATTGTAGGGAAGGTGTGGTCTTTTATTCGAGGTACAAAAATAGATTCTAGGTATAGGTTGAATGTATTGCTTGATTTAATATTGTTTGAAAATCAGCATTTAAAAAACAAAAACAACGACAAACTACCTCCTGTCTCACAAATGGTGGCTGCTGTAAATAGAGATGCACCCAAAACTGACAAAAACCCTAATAACAACGGAGCTAATAAATTAAATATAAGTGAAGATGAAAGAAAAATCATAAATGACTTATATGAGTCCTTACCAAAAACAAAAGACGGGTTTTTAGATACAAAGGCAATTGAGTCCAACATGACACCTGAAGAAAAGGCGTTACTTAAATTTATTAGAGACCATTATAAGGATAGCGAGACTAGATTTAAAGAGATGGCTTTTAGTCGTGGAGAGTCTTACGAAAGCACAGTTGGGTATAGCAAAAGACGTTCTGTAGCGTCAGACAATAAGACACCTGAATCGCTTATAGATAGGGCTAAGTCTATGTATAAGAAAGCTGGGTCTACGCAAGCGAAAATATCGGAAGACCCATTAGTTAGATTTGGAGCTATAAGTGCCATCGCTGAATACGAAAGAGAAATGAGTGAAGATTTTCACACAATGAAAGCTATTCGTGATTTCAATGCCACGATTCAATCAATGAAGAAAGATGGTAGGTATAATCAAGAAGTGGTGGAAGCTCTTGATTTCTTCATAAAAGCTCACGTAATGGCGCATCAAGCCTCAAACCCTACACGAAAGAGTTTAAGTGAGAGGGCTGCTAATGCGATTGTTTCAAACGTAGGTACTAGTTTGCTTATCGGAGTTAAGCGGTTGTTTTACGATTTACCTGCAAACATGGTTGTGTTGGTTAATGAAGTAGGCAACTTATCTAAAGCGATTAAAGATAAAGGGTTATTAAAGGCGTATAAAGCAATGGATGTTGGCAAGTTGATGGAGCGAATAGGGTCTTCTCACGCAGGTCGTAGGGGTTCTTCAACGGTAGATATAAAATCCCCAAATGCTGGGTTTGGTAAATTTGATGCATCGAAAAGAAGTCGAAGTGAGGCTATAGTTGAAACATTAGAGAGTAATAAATCGAAAGCTTTAGGGCAAGCTGCGGCTGAAGGGTATTATAAATTAATTGACTTTATGATTCCATCTGTATGGAAGTTAAAATTTGCTACGGAGTTTAAGAAGATTACGGGAGAGAACCTTGATTCATCAAAAATAGATGACGAGGCTTATGCACACAAACATAGAAAGGCTTTCGCTAAAGCAGGAGCAAGGGCTGATAAGCACGTTTCAGACTCTTACAATACAGCATCTACTTTCGAAAAAGGTTTACGTCAGAAAACGTCAAACGTGTTCGATAGGTCTGTTAAGTACTTCATGTTGTCTTTCGGTTTTAATGAACACCAAGTACTATGGGATGCAATGAGGTCAACCGTAGGGAAGGGTAGTATGACTAAATCTGAAGGAGCAATTAAGGCTGCAACGGCTGTAACTAGAATGGCTGTGTATCAATCCTTATCTACATTAATAGCTAGTGTTATTAAGAATGGACTACCAGATGATGAGGATGAATTGGATGAGTTGTTAACTAGGATGACAAAAATAACAGCTACAGATTTACTTACTATTTTAGTACTTGGAAATAAAAATGCTTTAGTTCAAGGATTGGCAAAGTTAACAGGAAATTCAGCGCAAGAAGTTTATGAAACTTGGAATGATGAAACGTTGTTTGATTCAAAAGAGAGTATATTTTATGGTGGTGGATTTAGTTCTTACAATGACGCATACAAGCAGTTTGGGAGTTTAGGTGTTGCTATGGGTGCTGCGTTCATGCTAGGGGAGTTTACCGTTAATCTAGGTAAGGCAATGGCTAGCGATGATGAAGGAGAAGTTGTTGAATTATTAAAGGAGGCTAAGACGCATTCAGTTATAGGTAATGCTGCTTCATTAACGCTTGGATTTCCTGCTGTTGATTTTAAAGCGGCAATGCAATACGTAGGTAGCAAAGAGGACGATAATAAGTATAGTTTACCAAAAGCAAATTAATATGAATTTAGATTTAGTAAGATATTCAGGAGAGAAGGATGACACATTAGGGTTATTCCTAATAAACTGCGACTTCCAAGCATACACATTAGAAGATGAGTATCGTGAAGAAAAAGTAATGGGGGAGACTAGGATACCAGCAGGAACGTATAGCATAAAGTTCCGAAAGGTTGGTGGGTTTCATAATCGCTACTTAAAAAAGTATGGCGAGGTGTTCCACAAAGGAATGCTTGAGCTACAAGACGTCCCAAATTTCAAGTACGTCCTTATTCATTCTGGGAACGATGAGTCGCATACGGCAGGCTGTATACTGTTAGGAGATACATCTCAGCAGAACATAACTAAGAATGGGTTTATAGGAGGTAGTGTTAACGCATATAAAAGAGTGTATCCGCAAATAGCTAAAGCTTTAGAAAACGGAGAAGAAGTTAATTTAACAATTAGAGATTTATGAAAACAAAGCATATATATGTAATTATAATTTTAGGGTTATTGATTGGTGGATGGGTTTTATTTAAACCAACACCCACCACAGATAAATCAGATTATAAACTAAAGTCTGTAGCAATTAAAGACTCAATGGATATAGAGGTTAATAAGAGGCAGGTTGTCATTGACAGTTTAAATCTTGTAATAACAAGCATGGACTCTTTGGTTTACATTAAAGACTCAATGTTAATTCAGAGGGAGAGAACTTCAAAAAAACTATATAATGAAATTATTGGTTCGGGTAGGGATAGTGCTTATAGTATTATTATCAGCAACATCGAAGGTATCTAGTCAGGGGTTCACCACTCCACAATTAGAAGAGATTGCGTATAAGTTAGAGAGTAGGAAATTATTACTGTTAGATACGGCAGATTATAGAGGGAAGATAAAGGCGTTAAAGACAATCAATCTTTCTGTATGGGAGATTAATGAAGCTTTAAACAAGAACATAGTAGCAAGAGATTCTTACATAGAGGCAGTGGAGTTTGACGTTGAGAGTTTACGGTTGATAATAAATAGTAAAGAAGAAGAAATAGATCAGTTAATAAAAACAAATGTAACTCAAAAAAGAGTTGGTGTCGGATTAGTGATACTGTCTTTTATTGGAGGTATATTAATAGCAAAGTAATGGACGGTACAAAAGAATTTTTAGATTTCTTTAAAAGTGACGCAGCGAACTCAATGGGGAGGTTGATTACTTTCTCTTGTGGGGTAGGTGCGTTAACAGCAACATTAGCTGCGACGGTAACATTTTTTACTGGCGACTTAACTTTTGAAGTCACTGCATTGGTGGTTGGTTTATGGACTGCTGCTTTAGGAGGTAAAGCTATGTCTAAGCACGCTGAATCAAAAAAGAATTAAATGAAAAAGATTCCAACAATATACGATAATATTAAAGGGTTTAAGAAAACCAAAAGAGAAATCACTTCAAACATAATCTCTATAAATAAAAACTACCCGAAAACTTCCCCTGAAATTATAGCTGCGTCCAAAACTTCAATGTCTAGGAACTCATCTATACTTCCTGCTGTTAATTCGATGAAGGATTCTTCAGCGCAAACAGTTATGGCTTCTCAAAGAAGCACGAAGGTATTAGACTTGCGAGGTGGAGCTATGGATTGGAGTAGAGGTAATATTGATTTATTAGCTAGAGCTGCTATTTCCGTCTTACCGTTGGATTTAGTGCCTAACGCTGAGGCTGGGTACTCTTTAAGGAAGTTAAGAACTGACTATTCAGGTGCAGCTATACTAGTTAGGAACGCATCTAATGTAGAGATAGATATTGAGTTTATAGGTAATGAATTAGATACAGCGACTCTATTAACTCATTGTGGTGGCGGTGATGGATTTGTTGTTACTTGGTATGACCAAAGTCTTAATGGGAATGACGTAACAAACGCTTCAGCTACGGGGCAACCATCTATCGTTTTGTCTGGAGCTGTTAATTTATTAAATAGTAAATCTTGCATTAATTTTGATGGGTCTAACGATTACTTAACTATGGGTGTGGGTAGTTCTTTAGATTACTCTTCTAATAATATATTTTCTTTCTCAGTGAATGAATCAGCTTCTACGGATGGTAGAATTTGGGCTGATGATATAATAGGAACTCAAGGTTACACGATTAATAGACCATACTTATCTCCTAACGGAGTATTTGTAAACGATGGTAATGGATATGAAGCTGGGAATACAACGGCTGCAACATTAGGAGGGCAATCATTAAATACTTATTCGTTGATTGGAGCTAGTGGGTTATCAGATAACAGACAAAACGGAACATCTTATAATTCATTAACTATCGCTGGTTGGGGTGGAACAATAGGGACTAGTGGAACAGCAGGATTCTCTATTGGCTCAGGAGCAGATGGAGGTCAGGAGTTTGAAGGGAATCAACAAGAACTTATAATTTACACATCAGATAAGTCGGCAAGCGTTACGGTTATTGAATCAGATATTATTAACTATTACTCTATAAGCTAATGCAAGGATATAAATTCAATACAAAAGATGAAGCTTTAGTTGCTTTAAATAAGATTAACTCAGAAGTTATATTCCCCGAAGGGAGTAAGACTAGCTGTTGGACTGCGTATGGTTTTGCGGAATTTAATAACCCCCAATTCTATTACATAGTGTCAGAGAGTTTTACAGATACTATACTAGAAGGTAAAGAAAACATAGAATTAATAAAAGAATAATAATAAAAAAAAATGACAATAGCACAAATAGCAGACAAGATAACTAGTTTTTCTAGTTCACAAAAAAAAATTTTCAATCAAATAGCACCTACGAAAATTTACAATGAATCAAGTGCAACAATTACAACAGCCGAACAAACAGAAGTAACCGATACTGAGGTAGCGATTGCAGACATTAGTGATACGGATTTAGACAATCTAAATGAGTTGTTGTCTAAAACTAAAAAACTTAGTAAAAGACCTTGCTAAAGAAAGATAAGGTAATAACAATAATAACCACCGCTATAGCTTTATTTATAGCTGTGCAATACATTCAGAACATACTATTTGACTTTGGTAGCGAAGAAAGAAAGGACTTTTATTTCGTTCAAATAGCATACGTTAATGTTTTATTTGCTTATTGTTTTTACCTTTTATTGAATGCTAAAATTATACTGTTTTGGCTTTGGTATTCAATAGGAGAATTAATTAACGAAATATTTTTTAATGGGTCGTTAAGTCACATTGAAACAATAGTAGGGTTTATATCCCTATTATACTACTTGGATAGATATGGAAAAACAGATAGCAGAACTAACGGCTAAGATAGATGTATTAACGGAAGCCTTGATAGGCGATAAGTTAAAAAGAAAAGTTGGAGCTTTAGATCAAATAGACTCTAATACGGAAGACATAAAATCAAATACAAATGACATTGTTGAAATCAAAAAGATTAATAAAAAGAACGCTAGAACTCGTTGGGACAAAATTGGACTTGCCTCTGGCGCAGGGATGGGGCTTGGTGGTGTTAGTGCTGCAAAAGGCGGCTCTATAATTAAGTGGGTTATTGATATATTTGCTTAGTTCAATAAATTGAACCTAAAAGAATGATACGATTAACTTAATTAATTAACATAATCAACCAACTATGTAGTATTTATAACTCTTTCGCATTGGTTCAATTTATTGAATGTATTATACAACGTTGTTAGCAAACATTAAAACGTTCACTTCGTTTTGCTAACAACGTGTATATCTAATTTTTCAAAAGCTACTTTTAGCATTCTTTCAAAGAACTGTGCAACTTCTAAACTGTCTTTATCCGTATCTTCAACGTGTTCATCTAAATGAAACGTTTGGTTATCTACCTTAAACCATACTTGATAACCTTCTAATGTTTTTCTAATTCCTGTTTCCATATTCCGCTTTTTAAAAACTATACATACACAATGCGTTACCCTTAACACTAATCTTCGTCTTCGTTAGTAAATGGTTCGCTATCAAATAGCCAATTATTGATTTTCCCTTCTTTATCAACTTTCATAATAATATAGTCACCATAACCACTATCATCAATTGCTAAAAATTCAGGCACATAATATCCTGTTGCCTTTACAATCTTTTCGCCTTTTTCATCTTGTAACCAATACTCACCAGCATCACATACTTTGTAATGTATATTCGCTTCTTTTCCCTTTTCCCAATTTGTAATTAATCCAGTTTCTAAATCAATAATTGGCTTCCAAGTATCGCCTACTTTACAAGGTATTAAATCACCGTTTTCATCTTCAACACCATTTACAGTTGCATCTTCCCAATATCTTACATCGGCTTCAACTAATAATGTTTTTACTTCAAATTCCTTTTTTACTGTTAATTCAATTTTCATCTTATTTCTTTTTTTAATTAATATTCATTTTTAATAACCCGTACTAAGGGTAACAATGTGTAAAACGGCATTAAAACGACCGTTTACACTTAGCGTTAGCAAACATTAAGATAATCTGCTATTTTATTTGCCATCTTTACTGCTTCATCAAATCCATTTTCTGTTAAGAAGTGGCACACTACTTTATTAGTTTCTGTATCGCCTATTGCAACACTTTCCCAATCAGCTAACTGTATATCTGTAACTTGATAACGTTTGCTAACACTTGGTATAGTGCATTGCTTGGCTTCTGTGTTTTTGTTGTCTGTATTCATAATTCAAAGTTTTGTAATTATTAATTAAGTTCGTGCTATAAGGTCGCAACGTCACCATACCATATTCGTTAGAGTGCATTAAAACGCACAATAACATTATGTAAAATCAATAAATTATTCCATTGGTTCGGTGGGTAATTCCATCCAATGCGTTACTAATCCATGTATTAAAAAATTAGCGTCTAATCTTCTATCATTTACGGCAGGTTTGTGAGTGTATCTCCCTGCAATTTCCATTGTTGCTCTCATTTGAGCAGGTCTTTGAACCATTACCAAGTATTTTTTAATATCGGTTGGCAAGCGTTCGTCTATTTTAATCCATTCCATAATTTACTGTTTTTACATTTAGCGTTGTAGATAATTAGTTTGCTTTAAATTCACTAAAATCAATACAAGCATTTTCATTATTACAGTTCCCTTTATCAAACCAAATACAATTCTCACAGCAAACCAACGTATCAACAACACCGTATAAAGTTAATGCCTTATTACAGGTATCAATAATCATTTTACCCCAAGTAAAGTCTATCTTATCTTCTTTTATCCCTACCAAAATTTGGTTTCTTATTTGCTTAATTTCTGTTTTTACTTCTTCCATTTTTATAATCTTTAGTTATTAATTTACGGCACTAACCTTATACAATTACGTTAGCAAACATTAAAGAAATGATTTTAAAAGTTCTGTGAATTTTCTATATCCATCTGCAAAACCAAACTCTTTTTTATCTAAGCAAAGTCCTATGCCGTAAATCATATCTTTAACGATAACTTCACTATTATCCAAACCATTTTTCTTTGTATCATAAGTTTGTACATAATCCTTAAATTTCTGCATATCAAATTTGCTAACACCGTTTATAGGTAATGCTCGCTTTTGTTCTTCGTTGTAAATCATTTCTTCTAAAGTCATATTATTGTTTTTTAATTAATTATTTTCTTTTAAGTCGCACTACCCATACACAATTCCGTTAGTTTTTACCATCATTAATATCTCTTTTTACGTGCAATGTTAGTTATTACTATCCTTACTCCAAGGTAAACTAATCGGCTTATCGTTGCTAACTGAGATTGGCTCTACATGAAAACCTCTAGGGACTTTCCAAGCAAACCATTCATTGCCGTCGGAATCTATTTCATAATACCTATTAGCTTTGAAGTCGTAGTATAATTTAAACATTCCGTTCTTTCCTATACCTTTCGGTTTAGCTTTTTGTATCCACACATTTGTTTCATTCTCTTCAGCAAGCTCACCATTTGAATCAGGTAGAGGTTTTCCCTCCGTATCTATAGGTCTGTAAATACTTGCCATCGCCATTCCCTTTCTAAAAAATTGCTGTCCGTCTAATATCTCTCTCGGTGTTACCACAGGATAGTATCTTTGCTTTTCGTTATTTGTTAACACAGATTGGTCTCTAGCGTGAGTTATTAGAGCATTATGCCTATTATTCTTCCTAGCATCAGCTAGAAGTAAAGATAAATCCCTAGCAATAACCAAATCTCTTCTGCTATACTTGCCTTCATCAAAATCTAAGTAGTTCATAGGATCAATAGTTAATGTGCTAAACTTAATTCCAAACTCCCTTTCCGCAGCTTCGGCTTGAATTAGTATGTCAGCCATTGTTGCGGCATCTCCACCGTAATCTAATAACAAAAAGTGCCTAGCAATAAAATCAGCAGCTACTTTCATTTCCACCTTAGTCATCTTAAAATCTCCAACAAAAGCTTTTTTTGCGTAAATAGATATTAATTCTCCATACACTTGAGCTACATCTCCAGTTTCGGGAGACAATATAAGATTATAAAATGGATTTCCATCTCCAACCTGAGCCTCTGTAATATTCATTAATATTTCATGCCATACTTGAGATTTTCCTTGATAGGGAGCAGCGTACCAGTATGATGTAGACCCAGCTAATATTGATATATTATCTCTAGCGCAATCAAAACCTATATCCCACCCCTTTTGATACCCTTTTTCGTAGAACTCCATTACGTCATCCATAACTTCAGACATAGGAACATACCTTCTAGGAGCACTAAACTCCATTTTTAACACTTCTTTTTGAGCAGTCATGCTTAACGGCTGATTCATTCCAGCAGAAACGCAATCCTCGATAGTTTTCATTGCCCCTTTTAAATCGCTTGTGTTCTTTTCAACAGCAGCCTCTAATAGCTTTATAGCATCTGGGTGAGATATTTGCTTTGCCGCAATCCACCCCCCAAACAAGAACCCTATCTTAGTCCTAGATAAATGTTTGAACCCCTCTTCCGCATCTTCAATTTTCCTTAACGCATTATTTACAGAACCCCAGTCTTTTACGTTATACTTTATAGCACTTCTATCTTTTATCTTCCTACCTAATCTCTTAGTCCATACTGTTGGCTTTTCATTAACGTACATATCAGGGTCGAAAGAAAAGAAATTCGCCCTAGAAATATCCTTACCTGATTTATCTAATGTAGGGTACTTCTTTTCCAATGCAGCAAAGTATTCTTTATACTCTGTATCAGAAGATGTGATAGGGATGTGAATTAAGGCTTTAAATCGCCCCTGACCTCTTGGTGAGGCAAATGTGGATACAGTATAGCTTTCTCCATTTAAACTCTCTCTAAGAGCTTCTAAATCGGCTTGACTTCCTTCATCGAAATCTAATGTTAATAACCCACTTCCGTTAATTATACCATCCTTACTCCTATTCCCGAAAGTGCCATTAAATAATATGATAGGGAGCTTCTTTTTGACGGCTTTATATTCGTCACCTTCAAGTCCTCGTAATCTAATTAATTCGCTTTTCATTGTCCCTCCCGTTTTTATTAGGTTTAAGACTTTGAATAAATCGGTTTGTTTAGGGTTTGATGTATTAGTTAAGCTATCGAATACTGAAACTTTTATCATTTGAGTTTTGTTTTGTCAATTTATTATTTTGGTTGATTAGCTAACAGTGTGTATATTGCATTGAAACGCAACATACACACGTGTTAAGCTTCAAATTGAAACTGATTCATTAACACAGCTCTAATTCTTTCAAATTCATTAGGCTGTACTTGATGGTAACGTCCTGCATCTACAGTAATTTTACCTATAATCAATTCAGCTTCTTTTATATCTCCGTAATCATCACCATGCCAACCATTCTCATCCTCCAACCCTAACTTCTCGTAATCAACAGCAGCCATTATGTCAGCATAAATACTAACATCTCCTTCATCGTAAACACAATGATTTGGCTCTACAATATTGAACGGCTTGTCGTCGCTATATCCAAACACATCTTCCAGCCCTAATCTAACTTCACTCATTTTTATTTCTTCCATTTTATTTAATATTCTGCGGTTTCTATTGACTGTCTTAGTAGCTTTGAGAAAACATCCACAAACTCTTCGTCTGCGCTAAGGTCTCGCTTATGCATAGAGTCAAGTATAGCATGAGTTCTTTCGTGGTAAAACGTATCCATAATTCTATCTTCACTTAATGGATTTACGCCATGTGTATCAGATAGAGTTATCTCTGTAGTACTATAGTCAGACTCTCCGTATCTTGTTGTGTTGTTCATTTTTTTATTATCCCACAATACATTATAGGTTGTTCCGAATAATTTAAACTTCTTTGGTATCTTCATTTTGATTTAGTATTTGTTTAACTGTTTCATCGCATTCAATTCTGTTCTGCGGCTTATACAAAGGTATGGTATTTTTTTGAATGTATAGCAAATGCTTAAATAATTTCCACCGCAAAGGAAACGATTCATTAGCAAGTCCTTTACACTCAATTATAAAATTATGCCCTACAAAATCTGGAGTGTAAGCAATACCTCTAACTTTCCCATTTCTGTTTTTGTAATCCCCTTTTCCGTTAGATTGTCTTTCTATTGTAGTGTTACTGAACTTAAATGGAGGAAGTAATTGGAAAGATATACCCTCGTATTCTGCATAAATCCCTGCATTCTTTAAAGCCTTATACATATAAGACTCTAATTGAGACTTAAATTCTATTCCATCAATTGTTTCTTTTTTACTCCTAATTAATGGAACTCCTTTCTTTCTTCGTATTATTCTTTTCATAGTAAAATCTATAGTATTCGTAAATCTTTGGAACTGTCTCATCCACCGTAAATTTCTTTGGGCTTCTACTAATCTTACCTTTTATAATAATATCAATGTAGAAGTTATTTCCATCGTGTAAAATTGGTAGAGGGGATATGTGAATGTCTTGATTGATGCACCATGTAGCGCACTTCATGTCGTACTCTGTGTATTTGTAAGAGTACATTCGCTTCCATATTGGGTTAGGTTTTGCCATGTCAATCCTTTAAAATTTCCCAGTGATACACTGAGTTTAACGTTCTGAATTTATTGTCGGGGAGTATTTCTACTACGGGAGATGTTCTGTAGTCGTATCCAACCCAGAACCTTTCTCCAACAGTAGGACAAGGCTCTCCGTCCTCAAAACCTATGAAGCTATACTTATCGTCCCCAACGTCGCTTACTCTTGTTAGTTTCATTCTCTTTCGTATCATAGCTCATTGTATTTCACACCCTCTATAAGATGCTTTAAATTTATTCAACTCCTCCCTAAAAGATTTAATCCTCTTTTCTTCCTTCTCAAGAAACCTCTCAAGATACCCTATAGCATCGTCCTCATCCTTAACTACAACCTTAATAGGTGAGTTGAAGTATGTAAACTGTATTTCCTTTCTCGTTTTTAGTTGGTCGAGATACCTTATACTTGTGTTCATGTTTTTTGTTTTAAAAATGCAGAGGAAATCAATCCCCTGCATTGTGTAACTTATTGATTATTAGAAGGGAAGGTCGTCTTTCTCATCCTCAGCACCTTGTGTATTATCGTCTGCAACACTACCTTCTACCTTGAAAATACTCCACGCCTGAAGGGATGTGTAATACTTACCTTTGTACTCATTGGTCTTGATGTTAAACTTCACGTCAACCTCCACTCCAACTTTATTGTACTTGATAAACTTCTCTACCTTCTCCTCTCCGAATATCTCGAAAGCGAATATCTGTTCTTGACCTTCGTACCCTTCGTTGTTGGCTATGACGAAGTTGACTTTCTGCCATTCCTTACCCGCTTTAGATGTTCCTTTTTCAACTGGATCAATAACCTTAATCTTACCCGTTAATTTCATTTCTACTTTCTCGCTCATAATATAATTAAATTTAATTGTTTACTTTTTTGGTGTTAATTCTAATAATTCTTTTTTCTGTGCAGTTGATACGTTATACTTACCTTCTATCGCTGTAATCTTACCTCCACCCTTCATGTATTCTTTTGACTTAGCAAATTGCTCTGCGTTCATTTTAGGTAGGTCTTTAGGTGCAACAACAATAGCTTTAGGTGCAAACTCTTTCTTAACCTCATCTAAATAACGGTTATCATCAAATTTCCCTAAGAAAATATCTGCATTAAATCCTAGCTTAGATAGACATTTGGTTAGTGTATCTGTTTCTACCTTTTTAGCAAACTGGTCATCAGCTTTAGTCATTGCTCCATCTCTCCATATAGAAACAGAGTTTGTTGCTGGGAACTCTCCATTAGGGAAAAAGAATGTTGCTGACCAATATACTAATCCGCAAACGGGAACTAAGGTGTAGTCGATATTAATATCTTTAAAGCCCCAAGTAGACCCATACACACCAAAATGCTCTGTGGCATTCATCAATTGAAACTGAGGGGCTATTGATGTTATGTTATTCCCTTTAACGTTTGCTTTCTTTGTGTAGTTAGGGTTGGTTTTTTCAACCTTATTCCATAACTCTAAATTGTCTTTTTTTTCTTTCATTTTATTTAGTTTAATTTGTTTTCATTTAATTCTCTACTCCCTAGTCTCAATAACTCATAATTAATCCAGAAATCATCCTTCTGGTTCTTCTTGATATAAGTTCTTGCTGTGGAAACGAAGTTGCTTGTTGCGTTATTAATTATTTTCTTTGCTCCAACAGCTCCAATCCCTTTAACTCCCTTAATGTTATCTGAAGTGTCTCCCTCAAGCATCTGTATCCAAAACAATCTATCAGCTTCATCCTTCTCAATATACATAACCTCTCTTTGCTTGTAGAATTGCTCCTTACCACCAAAGTCATTCAAGTAATACTCTCCGTCATCATCTTTTAACGGCTGCTTGTAATACGACCAGTAATACCCTCCAATAGTTTTTAAATCTTTGTCGATAGATATGACTATGCAATCATCTCTAAGTGCTCTTGCTCTATCGGCAATCAAATCATCAGCCTCGTAAACATCATCGTATATAGCATCCATCTCAAACATGAAATGATTTCTCAGCAAAGATACATATTTATTTCGCTTCCTATTAGATTTATATGAAGGTGCTAATTCTTTTCTGAAAGACTTGGAGCATTTGGTTACAAAAATCTCGTAGAAATCAATAGGAGTTTCAAAGTGATTAGATAAATACATATCTATTTCCTCCACCGAAGCGTTACATCGCTTCATTCCTCTCTCGATAACTAATTCGTTAAGCCATTCCTTAGCTGTATCTTTGCCATAAGCGTCAATAGCTTCTCGCATTTCATCAATGCCAACAACTCTGTATACAGCTTTGTAAATAATACTATCAAAATCCAACAATCCTACAAACATAATTTCTATTTATTTAAAAAGTTAGCTACCAACTCAACGTCGATAACATCTTTTAGTTTAGATATAGCTCTCTCGATAAGCATATTAACCTCTTGGTATTGATAGTGCTTTGGTAAATATCCCCAACCTAAAATCTCCGATATATCAGCCTTAGATAACTCCAAGTAAGGGTATAGCCCAAAATTAACCTTTATAGCAATAGCTTCGTCTTCATCTAAATTATTATCTATCGTAGACATTAAATAATCCAAAGTCTCGCTATCAGCGTCCGAGTAGCTGATCTTTCTAACGTTGCAATCTCTACCATCCAACTTAATGCCTAATGAATTAAAATATAATTCTTTTAATTCTATATTTCCAGTAACCCGCATCTTACTTATAACGTATTCAGGTAATCTGATAACTCCTCTTTTTTGATCTATAACTCTACGTACAGCACCTCGAATCGTTATGTGCAAGAAAGTCTCCATAGACCTATAAGGTAGCTTTGATTTAGATATTATACTGTAATCTATGTTATCAACAGCATTTAGTAAAGCTAAATAAGCCTCTTGTTTAATGTCATCCCTATCTAACGCTCCAGAAGATTTCTCTGAGGAGGAAAACCCCTTAGATATAATATTTGGTAGATACATGAATGCGTCAATCAATTCATCTCGACTCATTGTTAGTACAGGGATATTAACTCTTTCTTCTTGGTTCGGTCTTGGGTTAATTTTCTCCATTATTTATTTTTAGTTCTCTACATTATATGTAGTAAAAATAACAATAAAATAGATATTATCAAAGAATATTTTGTAAGTATTTTGTAAGCTCTTATATGTTTTGTCCAAAATATGTCCCATTTTGCCGTAGTGCCTAAGTGATGTTCATCTAAACCACGAAAGTAATTCAAACACATATCAAACATTCCACCAAATAGTATGGAGTACGCTGCGAATCTTACAAATAACTTCAACATACTATCGTCACCTACTGCATGCCAAAATATTAACGATAAAATTAATACATTCATAAACCTTAAATCAAACCTATTGTTATGGTCGTGAATATAGCATCCCTCTTGGTTTAACAAGTCTGCATCAATTTTAGCGTGCAGGTATAGGAGCTGCAACATTGCTGCAACCCCTATTATTTCTACAACCCACATCATAGTAAATACTTTACAATTAATGCAATCACTGTCCACCAAGCCATAACGCTTAATCCGTAAGCTAAGAATGATGTCTTAGGCTTATGTTTGATTATCCATGACAACGCCATGTATGGTGGTATTGTACACATTACTACTATAAATATTATAACTCCCATTATTTCTTAATTTTAAATTCGTGACCTATTAGTTTTGTTGCTTCTTCCATTGTGTATTCGGGGGTTGATTCTTTCCATTTACCGTTATAGAATATTTTCTCAGCATGAACTGAATCCAGAACGCTATCCCACGCATACATATCCCCTTCATAAGTCCCTTCATTGTGGTAAGCGTAATTATTGAAAACAAATCCTCGCTTCTTAGCTTCTCTTACCATAGCTTCCTCCACTTCCTCAGGTGTTGCTTCTTCGTAATACTCATGCCAAGCAGAACCTAAACCGTTAGACCATTCGCCTTCCGTAGTGAAGCCATATCCGCAATCATCTTTCATTGCCTCAATCTTTGTTAAGAAAATTAAAAACGATTCCTGACCTTCTCTACTAACCCTATACCACTTATTTAACGCAGGCTTTTTTAATTCTACACAAGCTAATCTCGCCTTCCATAACTCTATCTTTTTATGGCATTGGTCTTCTGTGTAGGTTTTTGCGTACAACTCCATGTCCTTATAATTAAATAGCACATCTTTCCATTCGCTATCAAAATCTACTCTAGTGTCGAAACATCCACTATCATTCCCGTTTATAACACCTGTGTTATTTTCCCACGGTGAGCCTTTTAATGTTATCACCACTTTACTTCCTTTTTTAAATTTCATGTTATTTATTTTTAATTTGTAATTCTATATGTTTTTGAATGTATGCTAAGATTCTCCATCCACATTTCGCAATATGCAAAGTACCGCATTCGTCGTAGATGTCTCCTTTTGCGTGGTCTATTAAATGCCTCATCATTGCATCTAGCTCGTCTGTACTCTTCTCTCTATCCCAATGAAGTTCTTTATCGGGATGGTGTTGAGCGTTTCCAACAAAGGATACGTTAGATACTTCTAATAATGCGTCAGGGAAGTATTTTAGTACTCCTGAGTATACGGGGTATCCTTTACGGGGATTGGTTGTATTGTTTTCCATTTTTTTGTTTAAATTATTTTAAGTGCCACATTAAAACGTGGCATAACAGTTTTTATAATTCATACCCTTCGGGATACGAACCATACAAACGTGTTGTAAAACATTAAAACGATTTTACAACATAGTATATAGTTTATTGCTTTTTTTGTTCTTCTTTTATAATTTTTATAAGAGATAATACTGCTGTAACATCTATTCTATCACTTCCTTTATTAAGGTAGTTTTTTAATATATTTTCTAGTTCTTCCATAATTTACTATTTATTTAATTCTGTTATTGATTCACGCAACAAACCATATACCTATCCGTTAGCGAATTAATTCGGCATCATCTTTAATCACCCAACGAAAACCATCATCATACTCAACCTTGTAAACATCCTTTAATTCATCTACAACTTCCACATCTTCATCAATAGGAATGCAATGCCTAACGCTGTCTGATTTTATTTTAATCTTTTTCATAGCGTTTAAATTAATTCTACAGTTTGCTTTATAACAGTTTCCCTAAACCTTACCACGTCGATATGATGGCTAGACTCAAAGAAGCATATAGCATCTTTCTTTTGCTGAACAGACATATCCTTTATCATGCGTGTAACGTTTTTTGAATTACCATTAATTATTTCTTTGATTATGTATAAATAATAATCTGTCATTGTATATACATCGTATAAATCTAAAGTTGTCTTTCCTACCATTTTGTTTTTTATTATTGTTTTTGTAAATATAGTTATTTTATATTAAACTACTTATTTTCTTACTATCATCAAATACAAGTAATTGATTCTTACCATTTGAATGTATCACCGAATGCGCCCAAGCCCAAGAAGAAATACCCTTTCTATTATAATACTGATGCATCATAGATGTTAACCCCACCACAGTAACAGAGTTATGCATTACGGGTGAGTGAGAGTGAGCAGAAATCATTTTAGTGTTAATCCTACTGAACTGCTTGTACGAACCTCTCGATCCATTAGTCCCGTGGTCGCCATGAAGCGCACACTCATATCCCTCAATATCTAAAGAGCTGCCGTAATTAAGATATTTGACTTCGCCTTTAAATTCTCGATGCAATAAATACCCATAAATAGAGCCATACACCTCCATATCTTCTGTCTGCTGTATTTTTGCGTACTCTAGGTATGTTGAGCTGTTATGTAAGTCTTTCTTCCAATTGAAGTCATTTATATGCCTATCAAGAAATACATCGTGATTGGATAGCGAAACATTTATCTCGCCACCAACCTTATCTTGTATCTCTGATATTAAAGCGAAACTTTCATTTATCTCTCCTTCTATTAAGTGCTTACCTTCTCTTATTTTCTTCCTCTGGATATACATATCCTTTGTTTCGTGGGGATTTATTGTATACCCATCAAAGACATCATGCAGTACAGTTTTCTTAGGGCTTAGGAGTTTATTTATCCTTAATGTTTCGTTCATCACACCTCTATCAATCACAGATGAATGTATATCTCCCCAAATAAATCCTTCACAAGCCTTTATTTTGTTAACGCCATGCTTGCTAACAGAGTATACAATATCTATAAATGAACCATCTGACTTTACTTTTACATTTCTAGGAACGTAGCAAGTGTCATCATCCTTTTTCTCTATAATAACAAATCCATAAGAGTGGTGCAAATATGCTGTCTCGCCAGCCTTACTATCGCTATAGTTCTTATTAGAAATATATCCAGTAGTAGACATAACTCTTAATGGCTTATTCTTAAATCTTGGAAGTGTCTTGAAGTGTATTTTACTATGAGGTAATACTAGGTTGTTATCTTTAGCTAATACCTCAAAACTAGTTAAAGGTTCTTTTGCTGTTGGAGAGATTCTTGTATTAGTAGACAATATTGTATCTCCAAATTGAATCTTACCGTAATATAGATAATCTTGAACTTCATCAACCCACCACTCCTCTTTAGAGTCTCTATCTTCTGATGGATTAGTTGGGTTTCTATATCTAGTAGGCGCAATAACTATTGATACAGTTTTGTTATGCTTTTCTTCTAAGAATTTCTTATACGCAACCAAATTCCTTAAAAAACCAGAATTTATCCCTGTTTTGTTTTGGCAAGAGGTGTATAATACAACATTGGTGTTTCTGTGTAACTCACGCTTTGACGGCTTTATTAATTGCTCTGGTAAGGTTGTGTATTCTTCAGTTAAATTCAACTTCTCTTTCCACCACTTCCTTATAGCTCTAGGAGATACATCAAACTTCTTAGTTAATACATCCATCTTTTGCTCATGGCTCATATCTTCATAGTATATGTGCTTAATATACTCTATCTCTGTAGTGGATAGTTTTTTAAACCTCTTTCCTGTATATCCCATTTTCAAAATATTTAATTATTATATTATTAAATTTAAACTCATTCTCTAAAACGTATAGCAACCCGTCCAAAGATACGAACCCTTGAACTAACTCGCCATTAACCTTATACTCGGTAGTCTCTGTTTGACTCCACGAGTGATACAATATTGTACGATGCACTTCTATTTCATTCATAGCTTTGTTATTATAACATCAAACCATTTACCTAGCTTGACATCGTTATTCACTAAAAAATCAATTTTCTTAGTCCAACGTTTATTCATTCGATCCTCTACGTAGTATTTACCATCCATCTTTCCAGCATTACTAACCATAACAGAATCCCCTAAAGTAATCCCCATTCCCTCTATATCTCTCGACACGGCAATATATCTATGCTCTATGGGGTTCTCTATGTTTATTTTCTTCATTGACGCTGTACGTAAGAAGTCTTTATTGCATTGCTGCGGTGTAGCGTTATACACTGTAGCGATGACAAATGTAATAATAATTTCTTTCATAATAATTATTTAAAGTGGAATTTCGTTTTTAGTATATCCATCTGAATGAAATTTAATACCTCCAATAGAAATGTGATGCCTATGCTTCTTCGCTCCGTTAAAAGATATGTTATGTTTCTTTGCGTAGTTACTTGTAGTCATTAATTCAAGTTCTTGTTCAATTAATTGAACTAAATTCTCTAATTCGTGAGGGCTAGGTTTATGGTTACAAATGTCTATAATTAGCGTCTTTACTGAGTTTGTCATTGGTTCAATTTATTGAATGTATTATACAACGTTGTTATGCACCATTACACAACCCTAATATAAACAGGTTTAACCTTCCCTTCTTCAAAAGGATTTATTCTATGTAAGTCAAATGCGTTTTTGATTTTTCTACCACAATATTCGGCTTCTATTATTGGACTATAAGGCTCTACCTTTTCAAACCCTACTACTACACCTTCCAAATCATTTGAATCTATTGGTTTTACCCAAACTTTTTGTCCTATTTCGTATTTCATAATCTTTATTTATTTTAAATTAACGGTGCATAACAACACCTATATTCCATATTTTTCGTTCCTCAAAATCCGTAACATAGCCAAACCGTTGTATGCAATTAAAAAAGACATACAACAATAAATATAAGTAATGTGGCGTGGCTTGGTTATACCAACAAATCAATGCACATTTGAAGTGTCAGCCTTCCATCTTACGTGCTGTGCTACTCACCACACTACTCATATTCTTTGCCGTTAGCATTAATTAAAGCATATCCACATCCATTAACACGCCTTTATAATACTCAATCTTATCAAGCAAGATATTACCTTCCACTTTTAAGTCTGGTATTTCTTCTAATACATTAAGTATCTCTTGCACACAAATTTTAGTCCGTGATTTTGCTTTTATTATTTCTTCAAGGTGTCCTTCTTTGTCATAATCAAATACACTTCCCTGATAAAATTTGTTTCCTAATTCGTTTGCTCTTTTACTTGTATCCATAATAATTAACTAATGCTAACACGACCTATAAATAAAAAGCCTATGTTACTGTTTTACATTTATTTTACTTCTGTGTGGTTAGGCTTTCAATTCATAGCCAAACCGTTGTAAAACATTAGCCAATTTCATTATTAAAATGACTAATAAAAAAAGTTTCTTTGCAAGATTTACAGAAATACTGCGTGTATTTTTTACCTCTAATACCTGTGTGTTTGCATTTTTTAAGGCATTTAGGGCATTTTCTACACCTATATATTATTAAAAAAGCTATAAAGGTTAATAAAAAAGGGTATAGTAATATATAATTCATAATTAAAACGTTTTACAACACTGTTTATATTCCATTTTCGTACCTCAAACGGTACATACACTAACCATTATACGCAATTTTTAAAGTTTAATTTATAACTTGCTAATAAGCTAAATTTGTTGGCGAAGTATTCAGCCCCATTAACTTGATTACCTACTACATCAACTTCAAAAACAGTCCAACTTTTAATGCTTCTATCGTAGAAGTACCAATATCTAATTCCATTAATTACGTTCTCATAAGTTTTGTATGGTCGTATAACATTATGTATATTTAATTGCTCAGTAAGGGCTTTATCTATCAAGCAAGAGCATAAAACAGATTCGCCCTGATTATTAAACGTCATTACCATATCTTCAATTCCTTCCTTTTCTAAAAACTTTTCTCCTTTGTTCATTTCTTATTTATTAAATTCTGTTATTATTCACGCAACTAAACATACACAAACCGTTAGGCTTCATGTATTTTATCATGCAACCAACTATCAAATTCTTTAGTATCTAACTCAGCCCACTTCTGCCAAACTTCCTGAAAACACGAAAGCCTAACACTATCTAAAGAGTCATAATTTTTAACTACATCACCGCTTTTAATTAAGTGTAGTTCCTCTTCTCTTTGCTCTATTATTTTTTCTAACTCATTTACTGAGTGTTCTCCTTTTCCTTTATATCTTAAATATTCCATTTTAATTATCATTTTTTAATTTGTTCGTTAAAAATTACGCTCCTTAGATTTACCATTGTAGGTAATAAGCCTACTAATTTAGTGATGGGGGCAGGACTCGAACCTGCAATGCCGTTTATAGGTCACCTTAATATGCACTTGTAGTTCGTCAACTACTGCATTTGTTCGGGCGTGTCTACCAATTCCACCACCCCATCATATTTATACCGTAGGCTTAAAACCCACAACAAAGGCTATAATTCATTAAAACGAAATCATAGCCAAACCGTTAGCAAACATTAAAGAAATGCTTTAATAAGCGTCTTAAACTTTTTGAAGCCATCGGCAAATTCAAACTCTTTTTTGTTTAAACATAAGCCAATACCATAAAGCATATCTTTAACGATAGTATCGTCATTATCTAAACCGTGTTTTCTTTGGTCGTAAGTGTTTACATATTCCTTAAATTTCTGCATATCAAATTTGCTAACACCGTTTATAGGTAATGCTTTATTTTTTTCTATTTCATAAACTAAGTCATCTAAATTTTTCATTGTATTTTATTTTAAAGTTATTATATTTTTAATCGCACTACCCATACACTCGCACGTTAGCGTGAATTTGATTTATCTGTTAAGTAATCAAATGTGTCCGCTATACCTTGCTTGTATAATTGTTCTTCTGTTTCTCTCCCGTTTAAGTTCTGAGCATTTAAAAACTCTATTTCTTCTATTATTTTGCCTCGTTCTTCTTCTGAAAAAGAACTCACGCTAACACTATCTAAGGGTAAAGTTTGCCCTTGTTTTTGTGCTGCTAACACAATTCGCTCAATCTCTTGCATTTCTGATTCGTTGGCTAAAAAATAAAACTCTTCACTTAGGTAGTTAAATAATTCTTGATACTTCATTCTATAAATTTTATCAGTTAATAATTCGGGCAAAATCTACCCTTAGATTTGCCATTATGCACCATTAGTCGTTGTTAACCAATATGGCAAGGTAAGTTTCGTTATTGTATTCAAAGTTGTGTTCATAAGCACCGTAACGAAATACGCTTTGGTGTAATAACTTACCATCATCATCGTGTTGGTAATTAATTAACCATTCTCTTTGTTCTTCACCCTCTTGCGTTAATGGTAATACAATTAAGTCAGGGTAGTACAATCCACTTAACTCATCTTTAAATAATTCAGAAGCGTATTCCTCTATTCCAACAGGTAATTGCTGTTGCCATATTGGAGTTGGTCTTAATAAATCTGCCATAGTTTCAAAATCCATAATATTTAGTTTTTAAATTAACGGTGCATAACAACACCCATAAATCATTTCGTTCCTCAACGCTTCATAGCCAAAACGTTACGTGTAATTTATGAATGATATATTATACCTTGTCGGGTATAATATTAGCCAGTAAATAACTTATCATACCCTATCGGGTACAAACTACACACCTATCTTGCATTGATGGTTAGTGCAAATATAGTTAAATATTTTTTGCCGCACAAGTGAGATTCGAACTCACACTGTATCCTTATTAATACGTGCCAGTATCACCGTTAAACGGCTTTTGTGCGATGGATCGTAAAAGCCATTCATCATTGCCCCGCAATTATACTCTTTTGGATCTAAACCTTACAATTCTATCGAATATAACAAAAAAACACCACATTTTTTTATCAAAATAATTGCCTTGCCTGAACGACAAACGGTTTAAGTAAATGCTTTCATACGTCTTCCCATTTGGGAACAGAACTATCTTTGTTTAAAGTCTAAAGAGACTGAGAAGGCAGCGAAGGAATTGAGCCTTTATTTTTACCCGTTGCAATCGCTGTCTTTATATTAAACGAATTTCTTTATTTTTTCTGCTACGGTGTTGAGGTCATAATCACAGTAGTACGGCATCATTTCCTGACATTCATCGCAATTTATATCAAAATCCAAATCAAACATATTTTCAAATTTAGTAATTTCAATGTCTATTGAATATAAAATAACAATGTAGTCCGAATATATTTCGCTATTCCAGATACCTTCACTAGTTGAATCTGAAGCAAAGCAACCTGTATAATCTTTATAAGCTCTATTAAAATCCATGTGCCAGTCTATTTCGCAATTTGAGTCTATTGGGAAATGTTGGTTTTCGTCGTCGCAGTCTCTACCATTTACCCAGATAGAATACACTTGTATAAATTTCTTTCTCATCTTCTTTAGTTTTTGTTACATACGGCAAAAGCCGTTTCGATTATTTAAATCTCGTCAGTGTAACTGAGGTTAAATTGATTCGTGTATTAACTTACTCACTGCTGAAACTTCGTCATTTATTAAAATATCTGCATTTAGATACCAGTGAGCGTCTTTCTTTTGCTTTGTGGACATACACCTTATTAAATCTTTTACTTGGCTTCTCTGTCCGTTAATTTCGCTTTCAACAATATAATCGAAATATTGCTCCATGCTTTCAAATTCGTATTCTTTTAATGTTGTTTTAGATACCATGATTTCTAGTTTTTTTATCCGTAAAATTTTACTGTTAATATTAAAATGAAAAGTATAAATAGTAGTAATTCGCTGTTATGTTTTTTCATCTTTGTTTGGTTTTTGCGTTCAGTGTATTTAATTTATAAGAAATAGCTCATCAACTTCTATAAAAGATGTTTGATATGTAGATATGTTTATTTTTACTTTTCGTCCTGTTGATTTAAAAGTAAATAGTTTGTAATCTTTTATATTTGAATCCTTTTCGCTCCCTCTTTTTAATTGCCATTTCGCTGCTCCAATTGGTTTTTTAAAAGAATCGAAATATGCTTCAAATTCTTGCTTTTCGGACGTATTCCTAAAATACCTTTCTATATACTTTGGCGCAAATTCAGTCCTTATGGATTTAGGGTTTTTAACCTCTTTGTTTATCGCCATACTGGTTAGGTTTTTTATTTCCTCTTCTGTTGATGAAATACTAATAATACCCCCTATTTCATTATAAGAATACCAATTATCAGAAAACCCGCTAGTGAAATTAAAATAATCAGCTTGTTCGATTATAATTCCATTAAAATTCTCTTTTAATGCTTTTTTAAATCTGTCTGTTTTTAGGTGTTTATCAATTTTTTTCTTCACTTCTTTCGCTTGATCTTCTGTTAAATCCTCGCATCCTGACAAACCAAAACTAGCTTCATAAAAATTACCACTAAGTTTGTAAAGGTTTTTACTTTCCTTTTCTTTTATTGAGGCAATAAAATCTTTTGGTGCTTTTGGTGAATAATTAATTGATTCGTACTTCTTCAAGTATCCTCCGTAATTCAAAAAAATAGGGTCTAAAGTATATTCGTTTAGCATTAAATAAAACCCTTCTAAAGTTTTATTATCTGCTATTTGCCAAGTCGGTTTGTCTATTGTGGTTTTCATCTTTTTAATAGTTAACTGTTTTTAATAACTCCATTGCTTCTGTGTTATAATCAATGAATTTTTTAATTTGAGGTTTCGAAATTCTTTTGAATTTTGGTATTAAAGTTTCGGAGATTTTTATATATTCAATTCCGTTCTTCATGGCTTCAGGGTTACTTTTAAAAATTCTATGTATTTCGTTTGCGTCGGTAATGTGTGCAATTGATTGGTTATTGAATTTTACTAAAAATAATCTAAAATATGTATTTAAAATTTTCATGGTTTTTATTTTAAAGATGTTCTAATTTGGTTTAATTCTGTTGGCATATCTTGACCAGCACAATATGTTAAGACAGCTGGTTCTTTTTTGTATTGTCTTATAAAAATTCGATCTAATCCCCAGTGCTGCGGTTTGTCATTTAATAGCGTGTTAAATACTCTTTTTTTAGTCTTATACACTCCACCTAATAATTCAGACGTTTCTAAACATATCCTTTCTTTTAATTCATCTGTTAAGGTTATATCGCTCCAACCTTTATTTTTTAAGTACATTCTACCGTTTAATAAATCTTGTATTGTTACTTGTTGGCTTTCGAATCTTTTAATTTGTTCGAGGGTTTTAAATGTTTTCATAATGTTTAAAGTTTTAGTTTGTTTTTACTGCGTATCTCACTATTGATAAATACAAAGTTTTGTCATGTTCAAAATCTGATAAAACTATAGTATTTAATTGTGATTGAGCTTGCTTGTAACTTTCAAATTGCATTGCTCTTTCTATAGTGTTAGTTGTATTTAAAAAGCCACAATAAACGTCGCTGTAATACTCTTTTACTATTGGACTCGTTTCTATTAAAAATATTGTTTTCATAATGTTTAAAGTTTTAAATTGTTTCGCTCTGCAAAGATAAAGGAAAACAAATGTTAATTCCTAATTTATTTTAATGTTTTTTTGATAATAATCGTTAAACTCCTGAAAATCAAAGAAAAAACTTTTATAAGGTAGTGTTTACTCTTGTTAAGTTTATACGGGGTAAAATATTGAGTTTTTTACGCTTATATAAGGGCAAAATACGCCTTCTTTGAAAATCAACACTTTAACTATAAAAAGTGAGCTACCTATTTTGGATTTATAGACTCACTTTCATAAATTATACTTAACTTTACAAAAAAACTATGAAAACAAGCTGGAACGACAAACAACTAAAAGAACTTATTGATCCAAACAACCATAAAATAACTTTTAACGGCATTGAATGGGATTGGATGCATAATATAAATGGAAGTTGGGAAAGACATTCAATATATCAATATAAAGACTCTAATAAGCATTACAGCAATTTATATTTTTGGTTAAACAACTGGAGCAAGGAATTGAAAGAGCGAAATAAAAAAACTCTAATAAATATGAAAAAAAACACTAGATTAGAGAAAAAAGCTATCAAATTACGTGAAAATAATACTAATACTTTTACTAAGGTTAGAACAATAAAAGAGCTACTTCCAAACTCCACAATTGATACAGTTGCAACAATATTAAATGTTAATATAAGTACAGTTAAACGGCATTTATTAAAACTAAAAAATCCCGCTAAATGATAGCAGGATTTTAGTTGTATTGTTATTTGGTTTAATTCAATATTCTGTACTCTTTTAAACTTATTTCTGCACCTTCTTTATTTTCGTAAATAGTGAATTGATATTTTGCTCTATAGTTTCTATCAACCTTTGTAACTACTTTAGCAGATCCATTTTTACCCGTTGTAACATACTTGTAATAAAGACAAATGTAATTTGTAAATAAATGAATGTTATAACCTTTTACGGTTTTAGTAACCTTTGTTACTTTTAAGTTTTTAGTTGATTCGTTAAACTTATTTTTGTCTAAAAATTGTTTGTATCCTTTCATAATATTTATTTGTTAGTTTTTTAGGTTTTTCATAAATTCAAACGAATCAATCATAGAAACAAATAACAGTACACAAACATATCCTGCTGCGGTGTCTTGAGTTATTAAATCTCTATTCATGGATTCTGCTATTGCTAGTAATCCCATATAAATTGCTGTCCTCATAGTCTCTTATTATTTAATTGTTATTAGTTTATTTTTTATACAACTATCTATCCCTAATAAAAAATGATTCATTTCAGCGTAGTTTAATTTAGGAGAGATAAATTCATCCTGATTCGTCAAAACAAACTTGACATTCTTTCGCTTATCTTCATAGTAAAAAAATAATTTCACAATTAAATCAAATTTATCTGCAAAATTCTGTAAGTCTGTGAGTTCGTTGTTTCTTACTTTTTTCATAATATTTATTTATTAGTTTTGTTCACTATTTTACATCGTTCACATTACGTGAACAATGTATTTTTGTGAACAGGGTTCAATTAAAATATGCTATTAAATCATGTGTTTGACTATATGCTTTTTTTGTCCCATTCTTTGAACTAATTATTTCGATACATTTACTTTTTTCCTGTCTTAATTTATAATTTAAGATATTTTTACCTTCTTTCATTAACATTGAAGTAGTTAAATTTTCAGACAGACTAAGATCGTTGTAGTACGTTTCTTTATCGTCAGTAATTAGATTGAATACGGTTGAGCTTTTCATAATGTTTATTTATTAGTTTTTACAAATATAACAATAAAAAACCGATTGACAATTATTAAATGAAAGTTTATTAGTTTAATTTAATTGATATATCAACTATTAATACAACAACACTATATAACTAAAGACTTAGTTATACATTTTTGATACATAAGAGTCTTAGGTATTAATATGCAACTAAATAGTTGCGGGTTACTGTGGTGATGTTTGATTAAGGGTTTTATCCACTCAAACCCTTTACACAACTACAAAACTAACTTTAAACCTAATTTTTAACACTTCTAACAAGCTTTTGACAGGTGAATAGTATACTAGCATAGGTAACCAACTTTAAACGGCTTAAACTAGCTAAAATTGGACACAAAAAAACCAGCTAATTGCTTAACTGGTTTTTGTTGGGTTTATGGTGTTTAGTTAAACTTGTTTAGGTCTATTTTCATTTGAGCTATTCCTGCGAATTGCTGAGCACTTAATAATTTATCTTTAGTTGCTAGATTAACTATTTCGTTAGCTTTCTTAATCCCATCTTTTTCAACTATCTTAATTAACTCTTGATAAGCGTAAATTTCAGGAGTCATAGCAGTATTGGTTTTAAATACATTTATCATGTGGTTTAAATGATTAACCGTATTTTTTACTATTTGTGTTTCTGTTTTCATAATTTTAAGCGTTTAATAACATCCAGTCAATTAACAACACCTTATCTTCCTCTCTCAGCCCTCTAAAGAAAGCCTTAGCCGTCCTTTTGTCTGCATCTGCAAACAAAGTGAAGTTGTTAATGTTTAAAAGGATTTGAAGCTTTAAAT
>OJDV01000072.1_pt1 | contig 70469 bp, 67 predicted proteins | sample 1592911 | NCBI WGS metagenome assembly OJDV01 (sample SAMN05416860, study PRJEB24817) | seawater metagenome | isolation source: Sea water | place: Canada:Atlantic | collected 2013-11 | reverse complement strand
TTGCATGGGTGGGCTTTCAAAGGGGTGCGGTCGTAAAAGGTTAATCACGCGTCACGCGTCTTGCCTAGGCTCAATCAGGGCGCAAATGGCTTTGTGAGCGCGCGCTCGACCATGTCGAGCCTGTCTTGTCCGTAGAACATATCACCGTCCACAAAATAGGTGGGTGAGCCGAAAACACCTCTCGCAATCGCCTCTTCGGTGTTTGCTGCGAACTGCGCTTGGATTTCGGCGCTTTGTGCGCTGCGCAAAAGCGTGTCTGCATCCAATTCGCAATCGTGGGCGATTGTCTTGAGTGCGGCGGGATCTGCGATGTCCGCGTCAAAGCGCCAATGGGCCTGTAGAATAGCAAAACTTAGCGCCTCTTTTTCAGGCGTGCCAAGGATCATCCCGCTGGCAAGAGCCAGTGAATTATCATGGTGGGTGGGGCGGTAATCAAGAATCTCCAGATCGCGCCACTGCGCCCAGCGACGCAATTCGCGCCCGAAGAAATAGGCGAGATGTGCAGCACTCCGGTCCTTGAACCCCTGCGCGCCCGCCGCCTGTACAACGGGCAAAAAGTCAAACGGGCGGTGGATGACTTGCGCGCCCGTCTGGCGCGCGATGCGCGCGAGTGTCGGCGCGCCAAGATAGGCAAAGGCAGAATGGGCGGAGTAGAAGTATTCTATTATCTTCTCTGTCATGTGCGGCTCTTCTTCCTAGGATGCAAATTTCTCTGGACCGGTGTCGCGGGCTGGGCCATCAATGGAGAATGAAAACACCCCTTATCGACAACCTGCAATACGCCAATTTCAGCCCCCGCATATTCGAGCAGATGCGGGAGGGCGGTGTGGATGCGGTGCATGTTACAATCGCCTACCACGAAAGCTTTCGCGAGATGGTGCTCAACCTCGAGCAATGGAATCGCTGGTTCGAGGCGCATCCCGACCTGATCTTCAAGGGCACTACCGCTGCTTGTGTGCGCCGCGCACAGGAGGAAGGGCGCACCGCGATTTTCTTTGGCTTCCAGAACCCCAGTCCCATCGAGGATGACATCGGATTGGTCGAGATCTGCCACCAGCTTGGCATCCGCTTTATGCAGCTCACCTATAACAATCAAAGCCTGCTCGCGACGGGGTGTTATGAGGATTATGATGCGGGCCTCACGCGCATGGGCCGTCAGGTCGTGGCCGAGATGAACCGCGTTGGGCTGGTGGTTGATATGTCCCACTCTGGCGAACGCTCGACGCTAGAGGCGATTGAGCATTCGACGCGCCCGATCGCGATTACCCACGCCAATCCTGCGTGGTGGCACAAAGCGCTGCGCAACAAATCCGACGAGGTGCTGAGTGCGTTGACTTCCAGCGGCGGAATGCTGGGATTTTCGATTTATCCACATCATCTTGCGGGTGGAAGTAATTGCACGCTCGAGAGTTTTTGCCAGATGATCGAGGAGGCGGCACGGCGCTACGGCGCGCAAAACCTCGGCATCGGCACCGATTTGTGTCAGGATCAGCCTGATAGCATCGTGGAATGGATGCGCGTAGGCCGCTGGTCCAAAACCATCGATTATGGTGAAGGATCGGCCAGCAACGCAGGCTTTCCTCCCATGCCAAACTGGTTTGGCGACAATCGCCATTTCGGTAACATCCGCGCGGGGCTTGAGGCGACAAGCCTGACCGCGGAGGACATCGATGGGATCATGGGCGGCAACTGGCTGCGGTTCTATGAAACAAGCTTTGGTGCGGCCCCATGAAGGATATCTTTGGCGCACCGCCGCAGGTGCCCCTGCGCCCGCCCGGTACAGTAATGCGCCTGTCGCGGATGGGGGCGATGTTCCCTACGCGGTTGTCTTTTCTGCGTAGCCTCATGCGCCGTCTCGCTGCTGAGCAGGTAAAGGTGACCCAGCGCGACTGGCAGATGTGCGAAGACGGCTTCGGCCACGCGGTGTTTAGCGTTGATCTGGGCGGCTATACCTATTCGCTGGTGGCGATCTCAACCGATCTGCCGCCAGAGCTGCGCACGGACCGCGTGATCGCAACGGCGTGGGACAGTGCATATGTCCTTTTCGATGGCATCCCTGATTCGGATGATATTGCGCGGATCAAGGCCAACGCACCGCTGCAGGAAGCGGGGCGCTTTGGTCCGCGTGATCTGATCCTGAGCCGCGCCAACAAATCCGTGCGCCTGTTTGCCCATGTGGTCGAGGCGCTGCGCGCAGGTCGCCAGCCTGACGCCGATATGATCCGCGACGTGGGCTACCTGATGCGGACCACCGCAGTGTACGGCAACGGCAAATTCGGCATTGCCGACCGCGCGAGTTTTGACACCCGCGAAGGGCTGGAAGGGCCATTTGCCGCCGAGATGCTGACCGTCTGGCTCATCCGTCATTTCACCCATGCGTTGGTTGAGCATGTGGGGCAGGGCACGCTCGAGCGTGAGACAAAACGGCATCTGGGCATTGGCAATTCAACGGGGCTGGGCATGGCGCCGTTTCTGGTGAACCATCCCGTCCTGCTGAACAACTGGATGCTCGCGCGTGAAACCGCGCTGGCGCGGGTGCTGGCGGTTGAGGTGCTAACGCAGGCGCAAAAGGCCCGCATCGAAGTGCTGGCCAATCGTGCCACGGCGCATCTGGCGCAATGGAATGTACCCGATCCTGCGCATCAGGCCCGTATCGAGACGCTGCGCAGCGATTGGGCAGAGGCGGTGCAATACCTGAGCGCGGACAAGCTGGATGCGCCGCACGCCCTCAGCAGTGCAATGCACTCCACGCAGAACATGAGCGAGGATGTGCAGGAGCTTTTGGCGTCACTGTTGATCGAGCCGTTTGGTAAACTGGTGGACGGGCTGACCGAATGTATGGCCGATCCCTACGGTGCCTTTGCGCCGCCGTTGTGCGACACCGAAAAGCTCAAGGCGCAGATCGAGGCAGAATTTGATTGGGCGCTGGGCGTGGACTATGACGCGCCAGCCCATTGTGGCCAGTTCTGGTATGTTTCCGAGGCCAAGATGGAGCCGCGTCTGGGCTTGCGGTTTTCGGAGGAAGGGGCAGGGCTCGAGAGCCCGCTCGACATCGGGCGACGTGTGGCCTGTGCTTATGCTGATCTTCCCGCGCAGTCCGAGCCTGTCTCGGCCTTCCTCACGCGCCATCCTGATCACGCGCTGGCGGTTGAGCGTGTGGCTCTGTCCCAGCGCTACGCTTACGCCGAAATCCGCGACAATCTGATCTGCGAGAGCTGTCTGCCCATCGACATGCTGCGCTGCAAACTGTCTTTCTTCGGGGCGTCCAAGTTTGATCCGAAATCCGACCGCTGGACACGGATAACCCTGTGTCAGGGTGCGCCGCTTGCGGATGAACTGTCCGAGGGCGTCGCCGATGATTGGTGGCTGCCCGTGTTCGGGTCGTGACGCGCTCGGTCAATGAGGTGACGGGGCTGGCGGTCAAGGCCGCGCGCGGTGCGGGCGCCCCTCCTGCGCAGGCCGCGCAATTTGGCGCCGCTGCTGTGGTGCATATTTGCGCGGGGCGTGACGTGCAGGTGCTCGGTGCTGCTTTGGATGCCTTACCCGCAGGCCCTATCATCGAGTACCCCCTCGTTCTTGCGCGGATCGCAGAGGCGCAGGTCGAGGGCATCGCAGAAGGTGCTTTCGAGGTGGATGAGGAAGAATTGGCCCGCAGCTATATCGAGGCGCTTCCCTGTCAGGCCAGCTTGACGACAGATTGTGTTTTGCATCTTGACCTCAACCGTCCCGCCGAGCGGCGTCAACTACCTCGCATTGAATTGCCAGATGAGGTTCACGCAAAATGGAGCGCGCTTGCTGCCAAACTGCTGGTCCCCGAAAGTGATGCCTCGCGGATTTCAGGTGCGGGCGCGGGCCTCACGGACAACGATTAGGCAAAGACATCCTGCGCGTAGCTGACCTGCGCCAGATAGAGACCATGGGGCGGGCACACAGGTCCACAGGCGGCACGGTCCTTTGCGGCCAGCGCTTTTTCCACATCGTCAGGGGTCATAGAGCCTGCGCCGACCCGCTCCAGCGTGCCAACAAAGCTGCGCACCTGATTGTGAAGGAAAGAGCGCGCGCGCACGTCAAAACGCACCTCTTTACCATACTCCGTCTCGACCTCTGTAACATCCAGACGGTCCAGCGTTTTGACAGGGCTGAGCGATTGGCAAATCGTCGAGCGGAAGGTGGTGAAATCATGCAAGCCAATAAGGCGGCTGGCGGCATCGCGCATAGCGTCAATGTCTAGCGGCTGCTTCACCTGCCAGACAAAGCCACGCAAATGCGTGATGGGGGCGCGGCGCGGCAGAATGCGAAAGATATATTTGCGCTCGAGGGCGGCAAAACGGGCGTGAAAGTCCGCGCTCACGCGGGCGCAGTCTACAATAGCTACGGGCAGCGGCTTGAGGTGATAATTGAGCGCTTCTGACAAGCGAAACGGCTCCCAATCACGAGGCATGTCGCAATGAGCGACCTGTCCCAGCGCATGCACACCGCGGTCCGTGCGCCCAGCGGCGGCTATTTTATGCGGGCCCTTCTCGATTTTATGCAGCGCGTCCTCAATAGCGCCTGCCACGGACGGAAATTCGTTCTGGCGCTGCCAGCCGTGGAACGGCTCACCGTCGTATTCTACTTTAAGGGCGTATCTGTGCATAAAGGGGGACTTATCGCGGGTCTCTCCCTGTGGCAATCCCTGTGCGCCTCACCTATGTAGAGGGCACTTACAAGGACGGAAACACGCGTGGTCATATCTCAAATCGCTGATGGCATCTGGCGGCAGATTGATGCGGTACAGGATACCGTCTCAGAGACATTTTTCGAGCCGGTGATCCGTCTCGGGGTCACTGGGCTGGCACGCTCGGGAAAAACCGTCTTCATCACCTCGCTGGTCGCCAACCTGATGGACCGCGGGCGTATGCCTGCGCTGGTCGCGGCGGGCGAGGGGCGGATCGAGGCGGCGTTCCTACAGCCTCAACCTAACGACACAATTCCACGGTTCGAGTATGAGGCGCATCTGGCGGCGCTCACGGCCAAGACGCCGAGTTGGCCCGATAGCACTCGCGCTGTCTCGGAGCTGCGGTTGAGCCTGCGGGTGCGACCCAACGGTTTGTTGTCAGGGCTGCAAGGCCCGCGCACGATTCATCTGGATATCGTGGATTATCCGGGTGAGTGGCTGCTCGATCTTGGCTTGCTGGACACCAGCTATGACGATTGGAGTGCGCAGACGCTGGAGCGCATTGCGCCGCGTAGCCAAGCGCAGGAATACTTGGCGCTGGTGGCCGACACCGACCCCCAAGCCCCGCTGGAAGAGCCGCAGGCCAAAGCGCTTGCCGCCAGCTTTGCCGCCTATCTGACGCAGGCGCGCAGTGACGGGTTTTCCGACTGCACCCCGGGTCGCTTCCTGCTGCCCGGTGATCTGGCGGGCTCTCCCGTGCTGACTTTCGCGCCTTTGCCCGCCGCAGACGGAGATGCTCGCAAGTCTTTGCGCCGTGAGATGGCGCGGCGGTTCGAGGCCTACAAACGCGAGGTGGTGAAACCGTTCTTTCGCGATCATTTTGCGCGCATTGACCGTCAGGTTGTGCTGGTTGATGCCCTCGGCGCGATTAACGCAGGCCCGCCCGCTGTTGAAGACCTACGCGCTGCCATGAGTGAGACATTGGGTGCCTTCCGCCCTGGCACTAACAGTTTTCTGTCAGGCCTTCTGGGCGGCAGGCGGGTCGAGAAAATTCTCTTTGCTGCGACCAAGGCGGATCATTTGCATCACAGCCAGCACGCGCAACTCACAGCCATCATGGAGGCGCTGACCCGTGAGGCGCGTGAACGTGCGCGCTTTGCAGGGGCCAAGACCGCCGCCATGGCCATTGCATCGCTGCGCGCCACCACGGAAGACACGATGCCACATGAAGGCGCTGACCTTGATGTGGTGCGTGGCACGTTGCTCGAGACGGGCAAGCAGGCCGCGTTTTATCCCGGTGCCTTGCCTGATGATCCCGCCCATTTGCTCAGCCCTGCGCGGGCGGGGGCGGAGAAATGGCTTGACGCCGACTATCAAATTATGCGGTTTGCGCCTGCGCCATTAAGCCTGCGTGCGGGCGACGGGCCGCCGCACATCCGCCTTGACCGGGCGGCAGAATTTCTAATCGGAGACAGGCTATGACATCTGTTCTTATACGCCCCGCAGGCTCGATGGGGCCCAGCAAACTGGCCGATATCCTTGCCGCGGCCAATGCCGAGCTGGAGTGGCTGCCCGACCTTTATACCTCTGCCGAAGAGATCAAGCTGATCGGTGATATGATCGAGCGGGGATGGGTCCGTGTCGCATACCTTGACGGTGAGGTCGCAGGTTGGATCGCGCGCAAGGGGACTGAGATACACGCGCTGTGCCTGTGGCCGCAGATGCAAGGGAAAGGCGTGGGCCGTGCGCTGATGCGCGATGCACAGCGCAACGCAAAAAAGCTGGGGCTACATAGCTATCAAGCTAACACCCGTGCGACGGCCTTCTATCAGGCGGCAGGATTTGTGCAGGTTCACCTCTCTGACGGGACTGATAACGAGGCGGGTCTGCCTGCTTTCCGTTTCGAGTGGACCAAGGAGACAGAGTAATGGCCAAAGGCCCCGTTCTGTTTGATTTGGAGAGCGACACTGCGCCGCGACCTTCGGTTGCGGAGGCTCCGATGGTCGTTGATTTACCCGAACAGGATGCACCTCGGGGCCAAGCCATGCAGATCGCCGCACGGCTGGCTGCGCGCAAACCGTCACGTTTGACGCGCCTGTTCTGGACGCTGGCGGGGGTGATTGTCGCGGCGTTCGTCTCGCTTGCGGCATGGACGTTCATCACGGATCTCATGGCGCGCTATCCTGTTGTTGGCTTGGCGATGTCGGTGCTGATGGGGATATTTCTGCTGGTGCTCGCGCTGGTCGCGCTGCGCGAGATGGCCGCGTTTGGCCGCTTGGGTCGACTTGATACACTGCGCCACAATGCTGCAGAGGCGCTGGCGCAGGATGATCTGTCCGCCGCACGCACTGTTACGGACCAATTGGTGCGTCTCTACAAAGGCCGCGAAGACACGCGCTGGGGCCGCGAGCGTCTGGCCGAACTGCGCGGGGACCAACTTGATGCCGCGGCACTCCTTTCGGTGGCCGAGAACGAAGTTCTGGCCCCCCTTGATCTGGCAGCCCAGCGCGAGGTCGAGGCCGCGGCCCGCCAAGTGGCGACTGTCACGGCATTGGTGCCAATCGCACTTGCCGACGTTGCCGCAGCACTCACTTCCAACCTGCGCATGATCCGCCGTATCGCCGAAGTCTATGGCGGTCGGTCGGGGTTTTTCGGCAGTTGGCGACTGACGCGTGCGGTGCTGTCGCATCTGGTGGCTACGGGAGCCGTGGCAGTGGGTGACGATATGCTGGAGCCGATATTGGGCGGCTCGATCCTCGGAAAGCTCAGCCGACGGTTTGGAGAAGGGCTGGTAAACGGGGCGCTGACAGCGCGCGTCGGTGTTGCCGCTATGGAGGTCTGCCGCCCGCTGCCCTTCACCAAAACAGCGCGCCCGAAGGTGCGCCAGATTATCAAATCGAGCCTCGGTAGCCTGTTTTCGAAGGGTGATGCCAAGACCTAGCCGTTTGCACATTGTGCAGGGAGGCGGCACACGGGTAAGCTGTGGGCGTTTGGTTTTGCGGGCAGGAGTGTGGGCGTATGGACGGTTTATTGGTCATTGCAGCACTGGTGGTGCTGGCGATCCCCATTACTGTTGTGGCGCTGATTATCGGGCAGGCAAAGCTGCGGACGCGCCTCTATGACGCCGAAAAACAGATCGAAGACCTCAAAGACAGATTGGCCGGGGGGCTATCAGCACCAGCGGTAGCTGAGAAAGCACCTTCGCCCAAACCTGCCACGAAATCCGAGCACAACCCTGAACCGAAGACGCCGCCTGTTGCGGCTGCTGCACGGGCCGCACCACCGCCCATTGCGCGACAGGCTGCGGCTGCGCCGACGCCTCCGCCAGAACCGCGCCCACCGTCGCCCGTGGCCCAAGCACTTGCCGATCTCGGTCCGTGGCTTCAGCAGAACTGGTTCTACGCGGTATCTGCGGCGTCCTTGGCGCTGGCAGGCATTTTCTTGGTACAATACGGCATGGAGAACGGACTGCTGCCGCCGCGTGCGCGGGTCGCAGCAGCCTTGGCCTTTGGCGCGGGGCTGATCGGTGTGGGCGAATTTATCCGCCGCCGTTTTGGCGATGGCGAGCAATCGGCCACTGCCTATCTCCCCTCGGTTTTCTCGGGGGCGGGGATTGTGACGCTCTTTGGTGCGATCCTGTCGGCACGCATGCTCTATGATCTGATCGGCGGTGGTGCTGCGATGGGCGGTATGGTGGTCGTGGCGCTGGTGGCTGTGGTGCTCGGCTGGCTGCACGGACCATTGTTGGTGGCGGTCGGCGTGATCGGCGCCTATGCCGCCCCCGTAGTGTTGGAGAGCTCCAACGCCGACGCTAGCCCGCTCTTTGGCTTCTTTGCGATCATCGCAATGCTCGGGCTTGGCGTGGATACCTTGCGCCGCTGGGGCTGGATTTCCGCGCTTACGCTGGTGCTGGCGTATCTGATGGGCACGGCGCTACTATTGGGCGGAGGCGGCAATGTGGCTTGGACAGGCCAGCTCTATTTTGCAGCACTCCCGCTGTTGGCGATCCTGATCCCTGCACGCAGCTTTGCGCCCGATCACGCAGGCCCGCCGGCGCTTATTGGTGTGTTGGGGCGGATGACGCTTGGCGCGAAGGACCGCGGCCTGCTGTGGCCCACATTTCCCACGCTTATGGCATTTTCCAGTGTGGCCGCAAGCACGGTAATCCTGCTCATCATGTGGAAACCGGGCGCGGTCGAGATCTGGCTGAGCGTGGGGCTTCTAACCTTTCTCGGCCTAGTGCTGATAAGCTGGTCCGCGCGCGCGCCTGCGTTGCAGGATGCGGCCCTGTTACCGCCATTGGCGCTGCTGTTCTCTATTTTTGCGCAGGCCGAGAATGGCCGTGTGACGTACCGCACCTTTACCCAAACCTATGCGCAAACACCCGAAGCGGCGTTCCCCTGGGTAGTTACGGTTCTTGTTGGCATAGCAGCCTTGATATCGGCCCTTGGCCTGTGGCGGGCGCTGCGCGGTGGGCAATTCGGGATCCTTTGGGCTGCTTTTGCTGCGCTCTTTGCTCCTGCCATGGCAATTGTGCTGGAGGTTAGCTGGAACCCTGCGGCGGTGATTGGCCCTTACCCGTGGGCGTTACACGCGGCGGCGCTGGCGGCACTCATGGTTCTCTTTGCCGAGCGGTTGGCGCGGCAAGATGGCGAGGCACGCCTGCGGGTGAGTTTCGCCATGATGTCGGCGCTGTCTTCTATGGCGTTTGCTTTTGTTATCGTGCTCAGCGCTGTTGCCCTAACGGTGGCGCTTGCCGTCACCGTGGTGGCTGCTGCAGCACTGGACCGCAAGTGGAACCTGAAACCCATGGGCTGGTTCATCGCGGCGGGGGTGATCACGCTGGGCTACCGTTTGGTCGCCGATCCCGGGCTGGATTATGCGGGCGAGGGGCCTCTAAGCGGTGTCCTACTCGCCTATCTTGGCACATTGGCGGCCTTTATCGCCGCGCTCTGGCTCTTGCGCCCGCTGGAGCGTGAGACGGCATCGGTCATGCTCGATTCTGCCGCGTGGTCCACGGCTGGCCTCACGCTGAGCATTCTTTTGCTGCGCTGGATCGAGCGGAGCATCGGCACGGAGCTGATGCAGACCCATTGGAGCTTCGGCCTCAATGCCGCGATCTGGATCGGGCTGGCACTGGCGCAACTCCAGCGCAGCGGAGGGCGTATGAGCGGGCTGCTCGATAGGTTCCGTTGGGCGCTGGCAGGGGTCTTCGGACTGATCGGCGGTGGTGCATTGCTCGCGGCTTTGACCGAGGCGAACCCGCTTTTGGTCGGGGCGGGAACAGCGCCTCGCGGTTTGGACCTCGAAGGTCTGCTGCAGGAGAGTGAAGTGGTACTTGCGCCTGCCGAGTTGGTTTATGGGATTCTGGTGTTCAACACGCTCGCTGCGGCTTATCTGGTGCCAGCCCTTGTGCTGCTGGGAGGTGCATGGCGTTTGCGCATGATCGACAGCCGTTTGAGGACTGTCTTGGCGAGCATTGGTGCAGCGCTGGTGGCGTTTTGGGTCTTTGCTGCCGTCCGTCATTTCTGGCAGGGGGGCGAGGGGATGCCGCTCTCCATGGGAATCGCGCAGCCCGAGCAATATACTTATACTATCATGCTGCTCGGGCTGGGTGCGCTGTTGTTCTATCAATCATTGGCGCGCCGCTCTGCCATAATCCGCAAGGCGGGGCTGGTGGTGATCGGGCTGGCGGTTGCCAAGGTTTTCCTGATTGACGTGACCGACCTTGACGGGTTGACGCGGGTGTTCTCTCTGCTGGTGCTCGGCTTGGCGCTGGCGGTATTGGCGTGGCTCAACCGTTGGGCGCAGGAGCGTGATCACAAAGATGCAGCCCCGCCACCGCCTTTGCCAGAGTAAGACGCGCTTGCCCCCTATGCGAGGCAGGCCTATAAGCGCCGTCAACATGACAGCATTTTTGCCCATCATACGAATTACATCCCCGGCGCTCAGCAACGCATGAGCTGCCGGGCAAAGGTGTTTGAGAGCCTCGCACCGCCCCCAGATTTTTGACATTCTACCGATAAAAGGACGCCCCTCATGTGCGCCGACACCCCCGAGAAACTTGACTATAAATCAACGCTGAACCTGCCGAAAACGGATTTCCCGATGCGCGCAGGCCTGCCCAAGCGCGAACCAGAATGGCTTGCCCGCTGGGAGAAGATCGGCATCTACAACAAGCTGCGCGAGAAGGCGAAGGCGGAGACGCGTGAGCAGTTCACCCTGCACGACGGCCCACCCTACGCCAACGGCAATCTGCACATCGGTCACGCGCTGAACAAGACGATCAAGGACATGATCGTGCGCTCTCACCAGATGATGGGCCGCGATGCGCGCTATATCCCAGGTTGGGACTGCCACGGCCTGCCGATCGAGTGGAAGATCGAGGAGCAGTACCGCAAAAAGGGCCGCGACAAGGATCAGGTGCCGATCAATGAATTCCGTGGCGAGTGCCGCGACTTTGCCGCAGGCTGGGTCGATATCCAGCGCGAGGAGTTCAAGCGTCTTGGCATCACGGGCAATTGGGAAAACCCCTACCTCACGATGGATTTCCACGCCGAGCGGGTGATCGCCGAGGAATTTATGAAGTTCCTGATGAACGGCACGCTCTACCAAGGTTCAAAGCCTGTCATGTGGTCGCCCGTCGAGCAGACCGCATTAGCCGAGGCCGAGGTCGAGTATCACGATAAGGACAGCTTTACCGTTTGGGTGAAGTTTGAGGTTGTGGAAGCGGGTGCCGTTCCGATGCCCGCAGGCGAAGAGACAGGTGATTTCGACGGGGCAAATCAAACCTTGCTCGCAAAAGATCTGATTGGTGCCAAGGTCGTGATCTGGACCACCACGCCTTGGACGATGCCCTCCAACAAGGCTGTCGTTTATGGATCTGATATTTCTTACGGCCTCTACGAGATCACAGGCACACCAGAGGAGTGCTGGGCATCGGTAGGCGATAAGTACCTGCTGGCAGACAATCTTGCTGCTGACGTTTTGGGCCGCGCACGCCTTGAGGACGATCAATGGACCCGTGTCCGCGATGTGACCAACGAAGAACTCGCAGGCATGAGCCTCAAGCACCCGCTGGCAGGTGCCGAGGGGGGCAATGGTGAATGGGACGATCTGCGCGATTTCCGTGCGGCTGATTTCGTGACCGACACCGAAGGCACAGGCTTTGTCCATTGTGCGCCTTCCCACGGACTGGAGGAATACGACCTCTACCGCGAGCTTGGGATGCTGGAGCAGGTGATCACCTACAATGTGAACCCTGATGGCCGCTACCGCGATGATCTGCCCTTCTTTGGCGGCAAGGCGATCCTCAAGCCCAACGGCAAAGAGGGCAACGCCAACGCCGCTGTCATCGACAAACTGGTGGAGGTCGGAGGCCTGCTGGCCCGCGGCAAGATCAAGCACAGCTACCCGCACTCATGGCGCTCCAAAGCGCCGGTAATCTACCGCAACACGCCGCAGTGGTTCGCCGCCATCGACAAACCCGTGGGCGACGGGCTGGATCAGCACGGCAAGACTATCCGTGAGCGTGCCCTGACCGAGATCGACAACGTCAACTGGACGCCCAAATCCGGCCGCAACCGTTTGCATTCCATGATGGAAGCGCGCCCCGATTGGGTGCTGTCGCGCCAACGTGCGTGGGGCGTGCCGCTTACCTGCTTTACCAAGGTTGGCGTGCTTCCGACAGATCCGGACTTCCTGCTGCGCAACGCCGAAGTGAACCAGCGGATCGTAGATGCCTTCGAGGCCGAGGGTGCGGACGCATGGTACGAAGAGGGCGCAAAGGAGCGCTTCCTTGGCGGCATTGTGAACCCTGATGACTACACCCAAGTCACCGACATTCTCGACGTCTGGTTCGATTCAGGCTCCACCCATGCCTTCACCCTGCGCGACCGTGAGGACGGCTCGGATGACGGCATCGCGGATGTCTATATGGAGGGCACGGACCAGCACCGCGGTTGGTTCCATTCGTCGCTGTTGCAATCTGTCGGCACCACTGGCCACGCGCCTTATCGCAATGTGGTCACCCACGGGTTCACGCTGGATGCCAAGGGCATGAAGATGTCCAAATCCATCGGCAACACCATCGTGCCGCAAAAGATCGTGGATCAATACGGCGCGGATATCCTGCGCCTGTGGGTCGCGCAGACCGACTACACCAATGACCAGCGGATCGGCGACGAGATCCTTAAAGGCACCGCTGACAGCTACCGCCGCTTGCGAAACACCATGCGGTATATGCTCGGCTCCTTGCCCGATTTCGACGCGGGTAAAGCGGTGGCACGCGCCGATATGCCCGAGCTCGAGCAGCTGATCCTGCACAAGCTGGCGGTTCTGGACGGTGTGGTGCGTGACGGCTATGCGCGCTTTGATTTTCAGGGTGTGTTCCGCGCGATCTTTGATTTCGCCACGCTGGATCTGTCGCAGTTCTACTTCGATATCCGCAAAGACGCGCTTTATTGCGACGGTGATACGCCGCGCCGTCTGGCAGCGCTCACGGTGCTCGATCATCTTTATGCGCGCCTGACCACATGGCTAGCACCGATCCTGCCCTTCACAATGGACGAAGTCTGGTTGGAACGGAATGGCAAGGAGACCTCGGTGCATCTGGTGGATTTCCCCAAAACGCCTGCGGATTGGCGCAATGACGCGTTGGCGGCGCGGTCCGAGACTGTGCGTGCGGTCCGCCGTGTGGTGACCGGCGCGCTGGAAGAGCAGCGCACGGCCAAGGTTATCGGGTCGTCTCTCGAGGCGGGGCCAACGGTGTATCTGTCGCCCGAACTGGCCGCCGTCATCACAAACCCCGACACATTTGCCGATCTGTGCATCACCAGCCAGATCACGCTCGAAGAAGGCGCGGCACCCGATGGGGCCTTCACACTGGATGACGTGGCAGGTGTCGGCGTGGTTTTTGCCAAGGCGGATGGATCCAAATGTGCGCGCTGCTGGAAAGTGCTGCCGGATGTGGGCAGTCATGCGCACGCAGGGGTTTGTGGGCGCTGCGACAACGCGCTTTGAAAAACGCCGGGGGCAGGCTGCCGGTTTGCCCCCATTGCGCAGCATTCGGATTGAGAAAATGCGGCCGCCTGCGCATAGTGGATGAATGAAAACCTGCACCGTCCCCACGCAATTCGGCGATCTGATCCTGTTTGAAGAGGATGCGCATATCGTTGCCCTCGACTGGGGCGTTGCTGCGCGCGAGGACAGCACCGAAGTGCTGGAGGAGGGGCGGCGACAGTTGCTGGCGTACGATGCGGGAACGCTGGAAGCCTTCGATCTGCCTCTGTTTGTCAAGGGAAGCGATTTCCAGCGCGATGTCTGTGCTGAGATGTCCGCGATCCCGTTTGGTGAGACCTGCACCTATGGTGACATCGGGAAAAAGCTTGGCGCGCCTGCCCAAGCGGTAGGTGGCGCCTGTGGTGGCAATCCGATCCCGATCATCATTCCCTGCCACCGCGTGATGGGGGCCAAGGGGCTTACAGGGTTTTCGGGGGCAGGGGGCGTTGAGACAAAAGTCGCTTTGCTTCGCCATGAGGGCGCAGGTGGTTTTCTGCTCTAAATATCGCGGCCATCGTAGAGCACTTGCTGCACCGCACCCGCGAGCAGCAGGTAGACCGAAGTGACGACCAATCCCCAAGCGGCCCAGCTTTCGGGGTGGAAATCCACCCAAGCAGCCCAGCCGGCAAAGAACGTCCATGCCAGCGCCATAGGAAGCGTTACAGGTCGCCACCGTTCCGTGCGAACGGGATGAACAAATTTGACCGGCACAAACATCGCAATCGACAGGATCGTGACCAGCACAAGGCTGATGTACCACGAAACGTCGAGCGCAAAGATCACCAGCACCAGCATGTTCCAGCAGCCAGGAAAGCCGCTAAAGGAATTGTCCTTTGTCTTCATGCGGGTATCGGCGAAATACATCGCACTGGCGAAGGTAACGATGATGATCATCAGCCAGCCGCTCCACCCGTCCATCAGCCCTGATTTGAACAGGGCATAGGCGGGGATGAAGACATAGGTCAGGTAGTCGATAATCAAATCCAGTAGCACGCCATCAAATTCGGGTGCATTGGTTTTGACGTCGTATCGGCGCGCCAGTGGTCCGTCGATTCCGTCCACAAAGAACGCCACAACCAGCCACAAGAACATCAGGCTCCAGTTCGCCTCGACCGCGGCCAGCAGGGCCAACATTGCGAAAACGGCACCTGTTCCCGTGAGCAGGTGAACGGCGAGGGCTTTTTGTCGAAGTGTCATAACGTTGTCTCGCAAATCATCCCGCAGGATGCAAAAGGTTTAATGTCACGCACGCGGGTGGGCGCGGTTATAGACGTCCATCAGGCGCACGGTATCCACGGCGGTATAGGCCTGTGTGGTCGAGAGCGAGGCATGGCCCAACAACTCCTGAATAGCGCGCAAATCGCCGCCTGCATCCAGCAGATGGGTGGCAAAGCTGTGGCGCATGGCATGCGGTGTGGCAGAGGCGGGCAGGCCGAGCTGCATCCGCGCGCTTGCCATGACTTTCTGGATCGCCCCCGCCGACAGCGCCCCGCCGCGTACCCCGCGAAACAGCGGGCCTTGGGCCTCCTGCGCATGGGGGCAGGCACGCTGATAGGCCGCTACGGCATCGCGGGCAGCCGGCAGCACGGGGACCACGCGCTCCTTACCGCCTTTGCCTAGGATGCGCAGAACATCGGGCAGGGGCGCGTCCTTACCCTGCAGCCCCAAAGCTTCCGAGATGCGCAAACCACAGCCCCAGAGCAGCGTCAGCACAGCCACATCGCGCAAGGCGACCCATGGCTCACGGGCTTGCATCTCGACCACGTCGATCAGCTCGCGTGCGGCATCAACGGCGAGCGGGCGCGGCAGTTTCTTTGTGAATTTCGGTGCGCGGGTGCTGAGGACGGCTGTCGGCTCGAAACCTTCACGCTCGGCCAGCCAGCGGTAGAAGGCTTTGACGGCGGAGAGTTTGCGCGCAAGGCTGCGGGAGCCTACGTCATTGCCACGTGTCGCAGCCATCCATGCGCGCATATCGCTCACGGTGATTTTTGCCAGCGCGCCCAGCCCGCTTGTGCCGCCGTGATGCACGCTCATAAACGCCAGAAACTCGGTCACATCCCCGCGGTAGGCGATCAAAGTGTTTTCCGCCACGCCCTTAAGGGCGCGCTGATGCTCAAGCCATGTTTGCAGGGCGTCCCGCGATGCGGGGGATATCGCAAGTGTGTCTGCTGGGCTGCTCAAGACAGCCAGCGGCGCATGGACCGCTCAAACACGCCTGTGAAAAATACCAGCAGATCGGTTCCCTGCTGAGGGCCGAACATATGCGGGTCCTCGGCACCCATCACCAGCATACCTGGAAGGCGTCCTGCACCGAAATCCAGCTTGAGGCATGCCTCGGAGCGAATCCATTCCGCGTTGGGGCCATAAATCTGTTCGGAGGCATCCTGCACCGAGCGCAGGGTGACTTGCCGCACATTGCCGCCGCGCTCTTGGGTGAGGTAGCGGTCGATGAACCCCGGCTCCGCTACGCTGAGCACGTCGCCCAAGCGTTGCACGGCAGGATCATTGTCGTTTTGCACGCTCTCAAGTACAAGCTTGACGCTGTCGACGCGCAAAATCTCGGCGACTTCGCCTCCGAGGTCGCGCAAGAAGGCCTCGAACTCGACAGGATCAAGCATACGCAAGATGGCGCGGTGGATCTGGTTGGTGCCGGCAAGGTTCTCGTAGGCCGCCGCAATTACGCTGCGGTGGGTGTCTTCCAGACGGTCCAGACGCGTCTCGAGCCGCTCCATCGCGATGCCGCGCAGATCGACGATATTGCCGCCCATCGCTTTCTCATTAGCCGCAATCAGCGCCTGCATAACGTCGGTGTCATCCAGTATCACATCGGGTTGCGAAATGATCGCCTCGCGGACGGCGTCTTCAATCTTGGGGCTGCTGCTCATGCTGCTCTCTTCTTTATTTTTGTCTCTCATAGCATGGCCGTTTTTCGTTTTCTGCCCTTTTTTGCATGAAAACTGGGCAAACGTGCCAAAAATACCCTGCTCGGGGAGTGTAGCGGAGCTATTCCCCTATTTTGCAGGGCAGCCCATGGGGCAGGCTATGGCGATGAAACAAACATCAGCAAATAGCCCCGCCCCGCTTTTTCCGCTTAGCCCTGCGCATCTGCGCGAGCTTTTGGGTGCCCTGCGTTAGACGCCTTTACAGGATGTTCTGACCGGTCTTTTCCCAGTCCTTCATGAACTGCTCGAGGCCCTTGTCTGTCAGCGGGTGTGTGGCCAGCTTGCGGATCACTTCTGGGGGCGCGGTCATCACATCGGCACCGACCAGCGCACATTCGCGTACGTGGCCGACAGAGCGGATCGAGGCGGCGAGGATCTGCGTCTCATAGCCGTAGTTGTCATAGATGGTCCGGATGTCTTCGATCAGGTCCATGCCGTCGAGGTCGATGTCATCCAAGCGGCCGATGAAGGGCGAGATGAACGTGGCGCCCGCTTTTGCCGCCAAAAGCGCTTGATTGGCGGAGAAGCACAGTGTCACGTTCACCATGTTGCCCTCGCCTGACAGCACCTTACAGGCCTTGAGCCCATCCCATGTGAGCGGCAGCTTGATCGTCACGTTGTCAGCAATCTTGGCCAGCTTGCGCCCTTCGGCGATCATCGCGTCGGCTTCCATCGCGACGACTTCGGCGCTCACGGGGCCATCGACCAGATCACAGATTTCCTTGGTCACTTCGAGAATATCGCGGCCTGACTTCAGGATCAGCGAGGGGTTTGTCGTAACCCCGTCTACCATGCCCAGATCGTTTAGTTCGGCGATGTCTTTGATTTCGGCGGTGTCTACAAAAAACTTCATGGGATGTCCTATCTGGTTGGAATGGCCGCGTAAGGGGTTATGTTGGGAGTGCTTTAGCGGATCAGACGTGATGCTTAAAGCCCCCATGCCTCTAGCTTACAAAGAGAGACCTTTTTGGCGCCACAAATGTTCTTTGACGAAGGTGCGCTGGTCGCGGTGCTGACGACGCAACCGCTGGACCGTGCGCTGGACTATAAAGCGCCGGAAGGCGGCTGCCATCTGGGGGCTTATGTCGAGGTGCCACTGGGGCCGCGCAAAGTGCTTGGCGTGGTCTGGGGCGCGGGGCAGGGCGACTATGACTATGCCAAGGTGCGCTCTGTCATTCGCGTGCTGGATGCGGCACCGATGCGCGCCGAGATGGTGAGCTTTCTGGAGAAATCGGCCGCTTACACGTTGACGCCGCTCAGCGCGATGCTGCGTCTGACCACCCGCGCGCCGGGGCTCGGCGATCCGCCGTCAATGCGCAAGATTTACAGGCGTGGATTGGGCGAGCCCGACCGCGTGACGGCAGCGCGGACCAAGGTGCTGGACGCGCTGGCAGAATACGGTGATCTGGCATTTACTCTGAAGGAACTGGCAGAGATGGCAGGGGTGACATCCTCGGTCATCAAAGGGCTGGTGAAGCAAGGTGTTGTGCAAGAAGAGGACAGCCCGCGTGACCTGTCGTTCCAGCGCCTTGATCCTGATCTGCCCAGCAAGAAATTGACCGCTGATCAGGCCGCAGGAGCAAAGGTTTTAGCGGCGGGGGTGACTTCGGGCGACTACGGCACGACCTTGCTGCGCGGGGTGACGGGATCTGGCAAGACCGAAGTGTATCTAGAGGCTGTGGCCGCTGCTCTGCGTGCAGGTCGGCAAGCGCTGGTGCTGCTGCCCGAGATTGCGCTTACTTCGGAGTTCTACAAACGGGTCGAAGAACGCTTTGGCGCCAAGCCTGCGGAGTGGCATTCGGGTGCCACGATGACCGAGCGGCGGCGCATCTGGCGGATGGTCGGGCAGGGCAATGCGCAACTCGTCATCGGGGCGCGCTCGGCGCTGTTTTTGCCGTTCCAGAACCTTGGTCTGATCGTGGTCGATGAGGAGCATGATACCTCATATAAACAAGAGGATGGCGTGCTGTATAACGCCCGCGACATGGCCGTTCTTCGTGCCTCGATTTGCGGGGCGCATGTGGTGTTGGCTTCGGCGACGCCATCGTTGGAATCATGGGCAAACGCGGAGGCGGGGAAATACACCAAGCTGGAGCTTACCTCGCGCTTTGGCCCTGCGGTGATGCCGACGATGGGCACGATTGATATGCGAAGCGAAGGCCTGCCTTCGGATCGCTGGGTGTCGCCTACCCTGAAGCGCGAGGTGGATGCGCGGCTCGAACGAGGTGAGCAAGCAATGCTGTTCATCAACCGCCGTGGCTATGCGCCGATCACGTTGTGCCGTGCCTGCGGGCATCAGATCGGGTGTGATGATTGTGATGCGCGCATGGTCGAGCACCGTTTCCTGAAGCGCCTGATCTGTCATCAATGCGGGGAGAGCAAGCCAATGCCCACCGCCTGTCCGAGCTGTGAGGCGGAGGATAAGATGGCGCCCATCGGTCCCGGTGTGGAGCGATTGGGCGAGGAGGCGCATGCCCTATGGCCCGACGCGCGGATCGCCACGCTGAGCTCTGATATGTACGGATCGGCCCGTGCATTGAAGGAAGAGATCGCGGGGATTGCGCAAGGGTCAGCGGATATTATCATTGGAACGCAATTGGTTGCGAAGGGGCATAACTTTCCCAAGCTCACCTTGGTCGGTGTGATCGATGCCGATCTTGGGCTAACGGGATCAGACCTGCGCGCGGCCGAGCGGACGTTCCAGCTTATGCGGCAGGTAGCTGGGCGGGCGGGCCGCGCCGAGGCACCAGGCACCGCGCTTTTGCAGACCTACCAGCCCGATCATCCAGTGATCCGCTCGATTCTGGCGGGCGATGAGGAGGGCTTCTGGAGTGCCGAGGCCAACGAGCGCAGCCATGCGGGCATGCCCCCCTATGGTCGTCTGGCGGGGATCATTCTGAGCGGACCTGATGTGGCGGCAGTGTTTGAGGCGGGTAATCAATTGGCGCGCAATGACCGTGTGTTGCGGGAAGTGGGCGCGCAGGTCTTCGGGCCTGCACCTGCGCCGATTGCGCGGGTGCGCGGGCGACACCGTGTGCGGCTTTTGGTGAAGGCGGACAAGTCGGTGGCGCTGCAACGGGCATTGTCGGTTTGGATCAGCCAGATCAAATTGAAGGGTGATTTGAGGCTGGCGGTAGATATAGATCCGCAGAGCTTTTACTGAATTTCGGGCTGTCGGATTTTCAGTTTATTTTGCAATATGAAGAAGCGGCGCGTGAGGTTCGGAGAGCGGTGGCATGGGTACACCCTCCCGTACACTGGTCGGCATAGGTTTGCTGTAATCGGAGTTCCGCCCGTTCAGAGGCGAAGCTGTCGACATGAAAGTTTGCACGGGTCATCACCCTCCTCCTTCGCACCTGTCGGCGTCTTGTAAATTTGCGTAGCGTTTGAGGGTGGGCAGGCGTAGGGATGGGGCATGATAGATTTTCTGACCCTTGATCAAGCGCGGGACCAGCCTTTGTGGCGCCGGCCTATTACGCTTTTGTTTTTGATGGCGCTGGCAATGCCGATTGCGTTCTTCACGTGGTATGCGCTGCTCAATAACTTTGTTCAGGAGGTGGCGGATTTTGACGGGGCCGACATCGGCTTGTTGCATACGGTCCGCGAGATCCCGGGATTTTTGTCGTTTCTGGTGGTATTTTTGATCATCGTAGTGCGTGAACAGGTTCTGGGGTTGGTCTCCCTTGTCCTGCTGGGAGCTGCAACGGCGGTGACCGCTTGGTATCCGCAGCTTACAGGGATCATGATCCTGACCTTCATCAGTTCTGTCGGGTTCCACTATTACGAGACGGTAAACCAGTCGTTGCAGTTGCAATGGTTGCCCAAGGATCGCGCGCCGCAGATTTTGGGCTGGCTCATGGCGTGCGGATCGGCGGCGACGTTTTGTGTGTATTTCGTGATTATGGTTCTTTGGGAGCCGTTGGGGCTTACCTATAATACAGTGTTCATGGTCGGCGGCGGCATTACCGTAGCGCTGGCGCTGGTAGCGATGCTGGCCTATCCGCAATACGAGAGCCCGCATCCGCAGGTCAAAAAGCTGGTGCTGCGGCGGCGCTACTGGCTCTATTACGCGCTCCAGTTCATGTCGGGCGCGCGGCGGCAGATTTTCATGGTGTTTGCGGGCTTCATGATGGTCGAGAAATTCGGCTTTGCCGTGCATGAGGTGGCGGGGCTGTATCTGATCAATCTGGTGCTCAATATGCTCATCGCGCCCATGCTGGGGCGGATCGTGGCGCGGTTTGGCGAACGGAATGCGCTGATGTTCGAGTATACGGGGCTGGTCTGTGTGTTTCTGGCCTATGGCGGTGTGTATTTCTTTGACTGGGGGTTTCAGGTGGCTGCCGTTCTATATGTGCTGGACCACATGTTCTTCGGGCTGGCATTGGCGCTCAAGACCTACTTCCAGAAGATCGGTGCGCCCGGTGATATGGCGCCCACGGCGGCGGTAGCGTTTACGATCAACCATATTGCTGCTGTTTTCCTGCCTGTCTTGCTGGGGCTGTTGTGGCTGGCCTCGCCTGCGGCTGTGTTCGTGCTGGCGGCGGGGATGGCGTTTGTTTCGTTCATCCTGTCCACGATGATCCCGCGCCATCCTGAAGAGGGCAACGAGACGGTGTTTGTGCAGCGTCTGCGGGCTGCGGAATGAGCGGGGCAGAGGGCCGGTTCCTGACGGGCGGTACGTTCGGGCATGTGGTGCGGATGACAGCCACGGGGGCGGTAGGGCTCACGTTTATCTTTCTGGTGGATGCGGCCAATCTGGTCTGGCTGAGCCTGCTGGGCGATCAGCAATTAGTGGCGGCAATCGGCTTTGCCTATGCGGTGCAGTTTTTCACGGTCTCGGTCGGGGTGGGGCTGATGGTTGCTGCGACTGCCGTTGTCTCACGCAGTATTGGCGCAGGCGACCGTGATCGTGCGCGCAGGCAGGCGGGGGCGGCAGTGGCGCTTTCGGTCGCGGTGCTTACTCTTGTATCGCTGCTGGTGATCTTGTTCCGCTTTCGGCTGGTCGAGTTTGCAGGTGCGCAGGGCGAGACGGCACGATTGGCTGCGCGGTATCTGGCGTGGAGTGTGCCGTCGCTATCGGCGATGGCAGCGGCGATGGTGATGTCGGGGACCATGCGCGCCGATGGCTACGGGGCCAAGGCGATGTATGTGACGCTCTCGGGGGGCATGGCGCTGATGCTGTTTGATCCCTTCCTTATCTATTACTCGGGCTGGGGGCTGGATGGCGCTGCGGCGGGGCTGACGATCTTTCGGTTTACCATGCTGGCGGTGGCGACCTATCTAGCGGTATTCAAATTGGGGTTGGTGGACCGCCCACGTTTGCGGACGCTGCGCAATATCTCGCTTCCGTTTGTGGCGGTGGCCGTGCCCGCAGTCGCCACGCAGATGAGCTTGCCTGTCGGTAACTACCTGCTGACAATGGTGATGGCGCCGTTTGGTGACGATGCGGTGGCGGCGTGGGCCGTTGTCGGAAGGCTGACCGTGGTGGTTTTCGGTGGCATCTTTGCGCTGTCGGGGGCGATTGGTGGTATCTTTGGCCAAAACTATGGCGCGGGGCAGATGGAGCGCGTGCGCGCAACCTACCGCGATGCGCTATTGTTTTGTCTTGTCTACACGCTGGTGGCCTGGGCCGGGTTCGTGTTTGCGGTGCCGCTTGTAACCGCGCTTTTCGGATTGAGCGAACAGGGGGCCCAAGTGCTCTATAGCTTTGCTGTCTTTGGCGTGGGCGGATACGTCTTTGTAGGGGCGCTGTTTGTGTCTAATGCGGCGTTCAACAATCTGGGGAAGCCCATGCGTTCGACACTTGTGAACTGGATCAAGGACGGAGTGCTGTCGATGCCGCTGGCGCTGTGGCTGGCAGGAATGTTCGGCGCGGCGGGCGTGATCTACGGTCAGGCAGCGGCGGGGATTGTCGTGGGAGCGGCCTCAGCCACGTGGGGTTGGTTCTATGTGAAGGGGCTGCGGGCGGATGCGCCTCTTGACCCTGTGACAGCCGCGCCGTAGCTGGAGCAAACGCAGACAGGAGCCTCTCATGCCGACATTCACCGCACTGACCACCCTCACGGGCCGCGAGCCTGCCTATAAACTCGGCGAGGCGATGGAAGACATGACGCCAGAGCCGACAGGCGTGGGTGTGTTCGAGATGGAGGACGGATCGGGCCTGTGGGAAGTGGGCGGCTATTTCGAGGAAGCGCCCGACACCGCCGCTCTGGCCGTCTTGGCCGCAGCGTTCGGGGCAAAGGAATTCAACATTTCCGAGCTGCCCGAGACCGATTGGGTAGCGCATGTGCGCCGTGAGCTGGCCCCTGTGGAAGCGGGGCGGTTCTTTGTCTATGGCTCCCATGATGCGGAAAAGGTCCCCGAGGATTGTGAGCCGCTGTTGATCGAGGCGGCGATGGCGTTCGGCACGGGGCATCACGGCACGACTCTGGGCTGTTTGCGCGCACTGGACCGATTGGCGAATGACGGTTTTGTGGGCAAGCGCGTCGTCGATATCGGCTGTGGCACGGCGGTGCTGGCGATGGGGGCGGCGCGGATTTGGGCTGATCCCGTGCTGGCGTCCGACATTGACGAGGTCGCGGTCGACGTGGCGCGGGCCAATGTGGCGGCCAACGGTTTGGAGGGTCGGGTCGAGTGTGTCGAGGCAGCGGGGTTCGATCATCCCAGCCTGAGCAGTGCTGCGCCTTTCGATCTTGTCTTTGCCAATATCCTCAAGGGGCCACTGGTCGCGCTGGCGCCTGATATGGCGGGGGTAATGCAGGAGGGGTCTTACGCGATTCTCTCGGGGATTCTCAACGAGCAGGCCGACGAGGTAATCGCGGTTTATGCACAAAATGGCATCAATCTGCATCACCGCGAAAGCATTGGTGACTGGACGACGATAACGCTTCTGAAAATGAACGAGAACGCGCCTTGATTAACCACGATTAGGGCGAATTTGCCCTAATTGCCCAACTTTTGCCACAATCAATCGCTAAAACTTTATTCAACGACAGTGGGGGCTGTTGCTGAGAAAGACCGCTGCCATGGTTTATACAAGAGATCATTTTAACAAGCGTATCGGCGTTGTTGATAAAAAGCTCTCGCGTCGTGGGCGCAACTCGATTGTTGCGCGTGTGGATGCCAATGGCATCGTTTATGCCAAAGCCAAGCGCCGTTCACGCGGATTTCCCATCAAGGGCTTGCTCCTGACGGTGCTGGCATTTTTCTGTTTCAAAGCATTCATGCTTTCGGCGAATGGCCCCTCGTCCTATGAGGAGCGGCTGAGCGGGCTGCAAGAGGGCAACATGATCGAGGCGGCGGGTGCGCTCCTGTTGGCCGTTGATCCGTTGACCCAGTTTATCGCAGACCAGATGGGACCGATGCTCCGCTAGACAAACTCTAATTTGCCGCTGGCGCCATTGCGGGCGCGGCGGCACCTGACGCTTCTCCAAAGGCAAAGAAAAGGCCACGCCAGGATTACCCTGCGTGGCCTTTTTGTATGTCGGCATGCCGCCAAAAGGCAGGGACGTGCCCTGCCGCGATCGCAGTTAGCGGATCATGTTGCTGCGCGCGATGGAGTCGATGTCGCTGCGTGCGAGGCCGATGTCAGCCAGTTCGCGGTCTGTCAGACCTGTCAGTGCATTGCGTGTCACACGGGCTTCGTTCCATGCGGTGAAGACCGCTGCGAGGTCAGCCAAGCGGGCGAACGCGCGGTTTGTTGCGGACGCTGTGCCGTATGAAGTGCGGGTGGTGTCAAATGAAGTCATTGGGGCCGTCCTTGTGTGTGTCGTTATATCCGGGATTTGCCGCATCCTGCGGCGTTCTGATGCCCAAATAGGCAGAGTAAGAATTTCGCACAAGGGATGTCGGCGCACACCGGATATGCGTTTTCTGCATGGCGGCATTTTGCGCTCAATCCCCCGCAAAATATGGCAAATACAGGGGTTTTTCGGTGTCGTTTTTCAGGCGCTTTGGGGCGTATTTTGCTGCATTGCGGCATGATCTGGCGTTTGCGACATCTATTGTGTCGCGAATGGAGTGCGCGCGGAAAGATGTAGGCAATGTTCGCCTTTCGTGCTACTGCACCCAAAATACAACAAATTTGAGGGATTGTGGCAGATGATACGGGTGATTGGCATTGATCCGGGTTTGCGCAACATGGGGTGGGGCGTGATTGACGTGAATGGCAGCAAGCTGAGCCATGTGGCCAACGGCATATGTCATTCTACTACGGACGTGGAGTTGGCCGAGCGGTTGCTGAGCCTGCACGCGCAACTGACGCGGGTGTTTAGCACCTATCGCCCGACGACCGCTGCCGTAGAGCATACATTTGTGAACAAAGACGGGGTGGCGACGCTTAAGCTGGGTCAGGCGCGGGGGATTGCCTTGCTGGTGCCCGCGCAGATGGGGCTCGCAGTGGGCGAATATGCCCCGAACAATGTGAAGAAGACCGTTGTTGGTGTGGGCCATGCGGACAAGGGGCAGATTGCGCATATGGTGCGGATGCAATTGCCCGGTGTGGATTTTGAAGGGCCGGACGCAGCGGATGCTTTGGCGATCGCGATTACCCATGCGCATCATGGCGGCGGGTCGAGCTATGCTGCTGCCGTGGCGAAGGCCAGCGCATGATCGGGAAGATTACAGGACGCATTGAGTACCGCGCCGCCGATCACGTTCTGATAGATGTGCGCGGTGTGGGGTATCTGGTATTTTGCTCGGAGAGGACGCTGGCGGCCTTGCCGCCTGTGGGGGAAGTTGCAGCGCTCTATACCGATCTGTTGGTGCAAGAGACGAACTTGCAACTATTTGGTTTCACCACGCTAGTGGAAAAAGAGTGGCACAAACTGCTGACCTCCGTGCAGGGGATCGGAGCGAAGGCATCGCTGGCCATTTTGGGCGCGCTGGGGCCTGACGGGGTGGGCCGTGCAATCGCGCTTGGCGATTGGAATGCGGTGAAAGCGGCCAAGGGCGTCGGCCCAAAGATCGCGCAGCGTGTGGTGCTGGATCTCAAGAACAAGGCACCTGCAATGATGGCGATGGGCGGCACGGTGGTCGAGGCGCTGGGCGAGGCAGAGGCAGAGGCGGAGGTGTTTGAGGCCCCTGCGCCGACGCGCAAGGCAGCGGCACCTGCAGCGAATGCTTCGGCGCAATCAGAAGCGTTGTCGGCTTTGAGCAATCTGGGTTATGCGCCCGGTGATGCGGCGGGGGCGGTGGCCCAGGCGGCAGGGGAAGCCGAAGGTGCGGATACCGCCACGCTGATCCGTGCGGCGTTGAAACTTCTGGCACCGAGAGAGTAGTATGGCCGCGATGAGTTTTGCGCGGGCGGGGACGTGACATGATAGAGAGTGATCCGCTGGTGCGGCCCGAGGGCATGCCGGAAGATTTTGACCGCGCGCTGCGTCCGCAAATGCTCGACGAGTTTGTGGGGCAGGCGGAGGCGCGTTCAAACCTGAAAGTGTTTATCCAGTCGGCCAAGCAGCGTGAGGAGGCGATGGACCACACGCTTTTCCATGGGCCACCCGGATTGGGCAAGACCACGCTGGCGCAGATTATGGCGCGCGAGCTGGGGGTCGGGTTTCGCATGACCTCTGGTCCTGTGCTGGCCAAGGCTGGTGATCTGGCGGCGATTCTGACCAATCTTGAAGCGCGCGATGTCCTGTTTATTGACGAAATTCACCGCCTGAACCCCGCGGTTGAGGAGGTGCTCTATCCTGCGCTGGAGGATTTCGAGCTTGATCTGGTGATCGGTGAGGGGCCAGCGGCGCGCACGGTGCGGATTGAATTGCAGCCCTTCACGCTGGTCGGCGCGACAACGCGGATGGGATTGCTGACGACGCCGCTGCGCGACCGCTTTGGTATCCCGACGCGGTTGCAGTTCTATACCGAGGACGAATTGTTCATCATCGTGGATCGCAATGCGCGCAAGCTGGGCGCGCCTGCCGATGAGGGAGGCGCGCGCGAGATCGCCAAGCGCGCACGCGGCACGCCGCGGATTGCGGGGCGGCTTTTGCGCCGTGTGGTGGATTTCGCCGTCGTAGAGGGCAATGGTCGCGTGACGCGCGAGCTGGCGGATATGGCGCTGACGCGCTTGGGCGTGGATCATCTGGGGCTGGATGGGGCGGACAGGCGGTATCTGCGGCTGATTGCGGAGAATTATCAGGGCGGGCCTGTGGGCATCGAGACAATGTCGGCAGCCTTGTCCGAGAGCCGCGATGCGCTGGAGGAAGTGATCGAGCCGTTTTTGTTGCAGCAGGGGCTTATCCAGCGGACGCCGCGCGGGCGGATGCTGGCGCAGAAGGCCTGGGTGCATTTGGGGATGGAGCCGCCCAAACGGGATGCTGATCTATTTGGCTGAGCTGCGGATCTGGATATTTATGACCAAAAGAAATGGGGGTTTTTGATTTGGAACCTGATGCGATAGAGGCGCTGTTTACGCGGGGCGACGGGGAGTTTGTTTTTGCGCGGTGGGGGCGGCCGATCGCGCCTGTGGTGTTTGGTGTGGAAGAGGCGACTTTGCAGGTTGTGAAGGGGGCACTGGAGGCAGTGACAGCACTTGCGGGGCATAAGCTGGCCGAGACGGATATGGAGCTTGGCTCCAATCTGATGGTGTTCTTTTTCTCCGAGTGGGCGGAGTTGCCGGAGGTGCCAGGGATGGACCGTTTGGTGCCTGATCTGGGGCCTTTGGTCGAGAAGTTGAGCGCGGTGGAGGCCAATCAGTACAGGTTTTTCCGCTTTGATGAAAACGGGGCGATCAAGGCGTGTTTTGTGTTTTTACGCATGGACAAGCATTTGAGTGCGGTGCCTGCGGAGACTTTGGCGCTGAGCCAGATTGTGCAGTCGTATCTGCTTTGGTCGGATGAGGCATTCAAGGATCGCTCGCCGCTGGCGGTTGCGGGAGAGAAAGTGATTTTGCGCCCCGATGTGGCGGGGTTGATCCGTGCGGCTTATGATCCCGTGCTGCCTGCGGCGGCGACGGACAGCAGCCATGCGCTGCGGCTCTATGCGCGGATGCAGGTTGGAGAGGTCCAATGATTCACCGCAAGGAAATACGTGTCTATTACGAGGACACGGATATGGCGGGGATTGTCTATTATGCCAATTACCTGCGGTATATCGAACGGGCGCGAAGTGATTGGGTGCGCGATGTGGGCATTGACCAGCTTGCGATGAAAGACGCGGGTGTCGTCTTTGCCGTGCGCCGAGTGGAGGCGGACTACATCTCTCCTGCGCGGTTTGACGATATTCTGGAGGTGCGGACCACGCTGGACAGCCTGTCGGCGGCCAAGATGGTGATGGGTCAGCAGGTGTGGCGCGGGGAGGATTTGATTTTCACCGCGAGCGTATTGATTGTGTGCATCGGGGCCAGTGGAAAACCCGTGCGTCTGCCAGCGGAATGTCGCCTGCTGAAGATGTGATCGGGCGCCTGTTCGCTTGGCTCTCGCTTTTTGTGTTGCGCTGGTTTAGGTTTGTGCCAAATGGAGCCTGACAACAGGCCCGAACGAGGCGGCAGAGTAGAGTACACACCATGCAGACAGCACTGATCGCGGCCGAAATCGGCGGCAGTCTTACGATTTGGGGCATGTTTGCCCAAGCAACCCTGACCGTAAAACTGGTGATGATATCACTGGTTCTGGCCAGTTTCTGGACATGGTCCATCATCGTACAAAAGACGATTCAATACCGTGCCGTGCGGCGCGAAGTGGCGAAGTTTGATCAGGCGTTCTGGTCGGGCGAGCCTTTGGACGGGCTTTACGACCAATTGGGGCCAGAGCCGCAGGGGGCTTCGCAGAAGGTTTTTGTGGCCGGCATGACCGAATGGCGCCGTTCGCATCGCGATGACGGGGGCCTGATCCCTGGCGCCACGGCACGCATTGACCGTGCAATGAATGTGGCCATCGCGAAGGAGGCGGTGCATTTGCAAAAAGGTCTCCAAATTCTGGCCACGACCGGATCGACCGCGCCGTTTATCGGACTGTTCGGGACGGTGTTCGGGATTATGAACGCCTTTATCGAGATCGCGGAGCAGCAGAACACATCGCTAGCCGTTGTAGCGCCGGGCATTGCGGAGGCGCTGCTGGCCACAGGGTTGGGCCTGATCGCGGCGATTCCTGCCGTGATTTACTACAACAAATTCAGCGCGGAGAGCGATGCGATCCTTGGGGATTATGATGCCTTCGCGGATGAATTTGCCACGATCCTTAGCCGCCAACTGGATTCCTGATCCATGGGTGGTGGGGTGAGCCAGAGCAGCGGCAACGGTGCGCGGCGCGGGCGGCGGCGCGGCGGTGCGCGTGCTATGTCCGAGATTAACGTTACGCCTTTTGTCGACGTGATGATGGTGCTGCTGATTATCTTCATGGTTGCAGCACCGTTGCTGACAGTCGGTGTGCCGGTAGAGCTGCCCAAGACGGCGGCGCAGGCGCTGCCCGGTGAGCAGGAAGAGCCGCTGACCGTAACCATCACCTCCGAGGGCACCGTCCAGATTATGACCACCGAGACACCCCGCGCCGAACTGGTGCCCAAGCTGCGCGCTGTGGCTGCCGAGCGTGAGGGAGACCGTGTGTTTCTGCGTGCGGACGGGGCTGTGGCCTATGCGCAGGTGATGGAGATTATGGGTGCGCTCAATGCGGGCGGATTTACCAACATTGGTCTGGTGACGGACATCGGCGGTCCAACGCTGGACGGAACAGGCAACTAGGCCATGTCGCGCGCGCGCAAGATCGGCAATATCGTATCGGGGGTGGGGCATGCGGGCTTCATCGGATATGTGCTGTTCGGCGGGGTGTTTACCTCGACGCCCGAACCGATCGAATTTCGCGAGGCGGCGATGGTGTCGGGCGAAGAATTTGCCGCATTGGTCGAGGCCGCGCGCCAGCCCGTTGTGGAAGCGCCAGAGCCCGTGCCTTCGGCCCCTGAAGTGACCGAGGAGGCGCCCGAGATTGATGCGGCTGTGCCAGAACCTGAACCGGAGCCTGTAGCGCCACCCCCCGAGGAGGTGGCGGAGCCAGCCGAGGAGCCTGTGGGGGAAGTATTCCCACAGGTGTCAGAGGCGGCACCCGAATTGCCCGAGCCGCCAGCGGAGGTGAATGTGCAGAATGCGCCGCCTGACGCCAGACCTGTTGAGCGGCCTGCCCAAGTGGTGGCACCCGATCCTGCGCCGCAGCCCGAACCTGAGGTCGTGCAGGAGCCAGAGCCGCAAGAGGCGGTGGTCGCCGAGGATACAGGTGAGACGGTGACCCCGCCGCAAGAGGAAATTTCAACGCCAGAGGCCAGCGAGCGGATTGTGACGGAGGCGGATGATGCGCCTGCATCTGCGCCCGATGCCTCCCTGCGCCCGCCTGCGCGCAGACCTTCTGCGCAGTCAGAAACACAAACGGCCCAGACACCTGCACCAGCAGCGCCCACGCAGACAGTAGAGACTGCTGTCGATGATGCGGCGGTACAGGCAGCGCTGGAGGCGGCGCTGAGCTCGGCCACGAATGACGTGCCTACGGGGCCGCCAATGTCATCGGGTGAGAAGGATGCATTGCGCCTTGCCGTGCAAGGCTGTTGGAGCGTCGATCCCGGCGCGCGTTGGGCGCGGACTACGGTAACTGTCGCGATGAACATGACGCAGGACGGCAAGGTTGTGCAGTCATCTTTGCGCATGATCGCGAGCGAGGGCGGCGATGCCTCCACCGCGAATGCCGCTTTTGGTGCTGCGCGGCGGGCAATCTTGCTATGCCAGAAAGACGGCTTTCCTCTGCCGCCCGAAAAATACGGGCAATGGCAGGAGATCGAGATGACCTTCAATCCGGAGCGGATGCGCATCAGATGAGGTCGCTTGGTATTATATCGGCGCTCATGGCCCTTGCGTTGCCTCAAATTGCGCGGGCGCAGGAGTTAAGTGCTGCCGAGCGGGTCGCCTTTGGCCGTTCCGTCGCGGCCTGTTGGAATGTTCAGCAGGATGCGGCAGCGGTCACGCTTGGGTTCGAGCTTGACCGCGCGGGGCGGCCTGTGATGCAGAGTGTGCGGCTGCTGCGCAGCGGCGCGGGCACGGATGCGGCCATTGTAGCCGCGTTTTCGGCGGCAAAGCGCGCGGTTTTACGCTGTGGCGCCAAAGGGTTTGATTTGCCTGTTGAGAAATACCAGCAATGGCGAAATATTGAGCTTACGTTCGATCCTGAAAGGATGGTTTTGCGATGAAGTTTGTAACGATGTGTCTGGCGCTGGTCTGCGCCTTTGGTTTGACAGCAGGGGCGAGCGCCCAGCAAGGGCCGCTCAGGATCACCATCGAGGAAGGCATCATCACACCGCTGCCTTTCGCCGTGCCTACCTTTCAGGCGGAAACGGCGGAAGCGGGACAGCTGGCCCAGGATCTGGTGCGGGTGATTGCGGCGGATCTGCAAGGCACGGGCGTGTTTCGCGAAATCCCCAGCTCGGCTTTCATTGCGCAATATACCGACTTCAACGCGCCTGTCTCTTTCCCTGACTGGAAGGCGATCAATGCGCAGGCGCTGGTCACGGGTGCTGTGGCTGTCACGGGCAACTCCGTAAACGTGAAATTCCGCGTCTTTGATGTGGTTTCTGGTACCAACATCGGCGAAGGCCTGCAATTTTCGGGCACCACGGATGGCTGGCGGCGCATGGCGCATAAGGTCGCCGACGAGGTCTATTCCCGCATCACAGGCGAAGGCGGTTATTTCGACAGCCGCGTTGTGTACGTCTCCGAGACGGGCCCCAAGAACCAACGTGCCAAGCGTTTGGCTATCATGGACTACGACGGAGCAAACGTGCGCTATCTCACTGACAGCAGTGCGATCGTACTGGCGCCGCGCTTCTCGCCTACGGGTGATCGCGTGCTCTATACTTCCTATGCCACAGGGTTTCCGCGCATCTACGTGCTCGATATCGGTTCTGTACAGCAGCGCGTTCTGGAGAGTGCCGAGGGCACAATGAGCTTTGCGCCACGGTTCTCGCCCTCGGGCAATACAGTGGTCTACTCCCTGTCGCAGGGCGGCAACACGGACATCTACACGATGGATATCAACTCGGGCCAGTCGGTGCGCCTGACCAATACGCCCTCGATTGAAACGGCTCCCAGCTACTCGCCTGATGGCAGCCAGATTGTGTTTGAGAGTGACCGCAGCGGCTCGCCGCAGCTTTACATTATGTCCGCAGGTGGCGGCGAGGCGAAGCGCATTTCCTTTGGCGAGGGGCGCTATGGCACGCCCGTGTGGTCGCCGCGCGGGGATCTGGTTGCCTTTACCAAGCAGAATGCGGGCCGCTTTCACATCGGCGTTATGCGCACCGATGGCTCGGAGGAGCGTTTGCTCACGGCATCGTTTCTGGACGAGGGGCCAACATGGTCGCCAAATGGTCGCGTAATCATGTTCACGCGAGAGACGCAGGGCGAGGGCGGTGCATCCTCGCTTTATTCCGTGGACATTACGGGACGGGTTTTGCAGCGCGTCAACACGCCCGAAGGTGGATCGGACCCGAGCTGGTCACCGCTGCAACAGTAATTCTTTTAACCTCGCTGCCCGATGTGGTAGCGTTCTATTAACAAATAATGAGATGAGGCCACGCAGATGAAACTTCTTCCCGCAGCACTTTTGGTGGCAGCCGTTGCGCTGTCGGCCTGTACCAATGCCAACCGTTTTGGCGGTGATGATCTGGCTTCGGCCAATCCTACGGGTGGCACGCCGCTGAACGGTGTGATCGCGGGCAGTGCAAATGATCCTGCCTCCACTGCGTATTTCAACCAGACCGTGGGTGACCGCGTGCTCTTTGAGGTGGATCAATCCACGCTAACAGCCACAGGGCGCGCTACGCTCGACGGGCAGGCAGGGTGGCTTTTGACAAACAGTGACTATCAGGCCGTGATCGAAGGTCATGCGGATGAGCAGGGAACACGCGAGTATAACCTCGCGCTGGGTGCGCGCCGTGCCAATGCGGCACAGGAATACCTAGTTTCCAAGGGTGTGCCAGCATCCCGTCTGCGGGTGGTGAGCTATGGCAAGGAGCGCCCGATCGAGATTTGCTCGAACGAGGCGTGCTATGCTAAAAACCGCCGCGCGGTGACCGTGTTGGCGGGTGGCCAGACAAGCTAGTCCTGACAAGCTAATCAAAGGAGCGATCGCATGCGCTTTGCCTTCATCTTTGCCGTTGTTCTGGGCGCCCTGCCTGTCGGGGCCGCAGCGCAGGACGCGCAGACACTCGCGGACATTCGTCAGGAATTGACGACGCTGAGCGTGGAAATGACCAAGCTCAAGCGGGAGTTGTCCACTACGGGAACGGGGGGCGTTGCGGCGCTGCCTACCTCTGTGCTGGACCGTGTGAATGCGATGGAGAGCGAGCTTGCGCGGGTCACGGCCAAGGCAGAAGAGCTGGAGTTCCGCATCAACCGCATTGTTGCGGATGGCACGCGGCGTGTGGCCGATCTTGAGTTCCGTCTGGTTGAGCTTGAAGGCGGTGATATTTCTACGCTGGGCGAGACATCGACCCTTGGCGAGGACGGACAGGCGACTGCGCCTACGGCGACACCCCCCCCCCCGTCATCCCCCTCGACGCCCAATTCCACCCAACTGGCTATAGGCGAGCAAGCAGACTATGAGCGGGCGCAGGAGGCGCTCGCATCCGGTGACTTTCGTGCCGCCGCAGACCAGCTTGCGACCTTCGCTCAGACCTACCCCGGCTCTCCAATAGCAGCAGAGGTCGAGGTTTTGCGTGGCGATGCGCTGCGCGGCCTTGGCGACACGCGCGAGGCGGCGCGGGCTTATCTCGCGGCATTCGGTGCAGCCCCTACCGGTCCTGTGGCGCCTGATGCCTTGTTCAAACTTGGAGCATCCTTGGGCGCGTTGGGGCAAACGGCGGAGGCCTGTACGACACTGGGCGAGGTCGGCGTGCGCTTTGCGGGTTCTGCTGCGGTGCCATTGGCGCAAGCGGAGCAGGCCAAGTTGGGATGCAGCTAGACCCTGAATGGGTGGCGCAGCAGGGCGAAGACGCCGTGCTGCTGCATTCTGTGGATGTCGCATTTCCTACTATACCCGAAAGCCCGATTGGCATTGCTGTTTCAGGCGGGGGGGACTCAATGGCTTTGCTGCATTTGTTTGCCCGCTGGTCGGCGCAAACTGGCCATCCCATTGCTGCGGTGACTGTGGATCACGGGTTACGGACCGAGAGCCGTGCGGAAGCAGATGAAGTCGCGGCCTATTGTGCGCGAGCCAGCATTCCACATGATATTCTGACTTGGCAGGGCAGGCAGGCACGCGGAAACCTGCCTGCAGCTGCGCGCGATGCACGGTACGAGCTCATGGCGGAGTGGGCACGCTCCAAGGGCATTGCGCATATCGCTTTGGGTCATACGATGGATGACAGCGCAGAGAACTTCCTGATGCGGTTGGGGCGCTCTGCGGGGATTGACGGGTTGGCCGAAATGCAGACCCGATTTGAGCGCGGCGGCATTCTGTGGGCGCGGCCGCTGTGCCAGCATAGCAGGCAGGCGCTGCGCGAGTACTTGCGGCGCCACGATGTGAAATGGGTTGAAGATCCCAGCAATGATGACCCGCAATATCTGCGGACGCGGGCGCGCAAAGCATTGCCGTTGTTGGACGATTTGGGCGTTACAGTGAACACGATCCACGCTTCGGCGGTTGCATTGCGCGAGGCGCAAGCTGCGCTGGTGCATTACGCCCGGCAGGAGGCTGAACTGCATGTGATGCAGGAGGCAGGCGATTTGTTGCTACCCGAGCGCCCTGAGCCGCCAATTCCTGCGGAGATTGAGCGCAGGCTGATCACGGCGGCGCTACAATGGGTGGGATCGAACGACTATCCGCCGCGTGGGGTACGGGCCGGGTTGCTCGACGTGGATGTGGCAGACCAGCAGCGCAAGACGATCGCAGGCTGTATGATCTTGAAGCGGAAGGGCCAATTCCGGATCACACGCGAATATAACGCGGTTAAGGATTTGGTAACAGCTACGGATGCACTCTGGGACACGCGTTGGCGGCTGGAGGGGCCGCATGCGCCCGATCTGAAGATTCGGGCCTTGGGCGAGGCGATTGGTCAGCTGCCAGACTGGCGCGAAACGGGTCTGCCGCGGCCTACGTTGACGGCATCCCCCAGTGTCTGGCGCGGTGATATGCTGGTTGCTGCCCCCCTTGCGCGATACAATGACGAGTGGACTGCACAGATCGTCGCAGATTTCACCTCTTTCCTCGTTTCGCATTGAACAAATCGCGGCAGTCTCTATCTTAGGAGAGTGGCTGGAGGAGTCTCCCTTTGGCCGAATGTATTCAGGAGAGTTTCCTTGGGCAATTTTCGCAATCTCGCATTTTGGGCAGTTTTGCTGGTTCTCGTCTTTTCGCTGTTTAACCTATTCAACGGTGGCGGCACTGGCGGTGGCATGCAGAACCGTGAGATCAGTTATTCCGACTTCGTAACGTCCGTCGAGAATGGCAACGTGAGCAACGTGACCCTCGACGGGGAGCAGGTGCGCTTTCGCCAGTCGGACGGGAATGACTATGTCTCGATTAAGCCGTCCGATGCCGAAGTCACTCAACTGTTGACCGACAATGACGTGCCCTTCCGCGCCGAGAGCCAGCAGGAAAGCGGTTTGCAGACGTTCCTCGTCTCACTGCTTCCAATCCTGTTGCTGATCGGTGTGTGGATCTACTTCATGAACCGCATGCAGGGCGGCGGCAAAGGCGGCGCGATGGGCTTTGGCAAATCGAAGGCCAAAATGCTCACCGAAAAGCATGGCCGTGTGACCTTTGATGATGTTGCGGGCATCGACGAGGCCAAAGAAGAGCTTGAAGAGATCGTAGAGTTCCTGCGCAATCCGCAGAAGTTCAGCCGCTTGGGCGGTAAAATTCCAAAAGGCGCTCTGCTTGAGGGCCCTCCCGGTACGGGTAAGACACTGCTTGCGCGTGCGATTGCGGGTGAGGCGGGTGTGCCGTTCTTCACTATCTCCGGCTCCGACTTTGTCGAAATGTTCGTGGGCGTCGGTGCGAGCCGTGTGCGCGACATGTTCGAGCAGGCCAAGAAGAACGCGCCCTGTATCGTCTTTATCGACGAGATTGACGCCGTGGGCCGTTCTCGTGGAGCTGGCTATGGTGGCGGTAATGACGAGCGTGAACAAACGCTCAACCAGCTGTTGGTCGAGATGGACGGTTTTGAGGCCAACGAAGGCGTGATCATTATCGCTGCGACCAACCGTAAAGACGTGCTGGACCCTGCGTTGCTGCGCCCCGGTCGTTTTGACCGTCAGGTGACTGTCGGCAATCCCGACATCAAAGGCCGCGAGAAGATTTTGGGCGTGCATGCGCGCAAGACGCCGCTTGGCCCTGACGTTGATTTGCGGATCATTGCGCGTGGTACACCCGGTTTCTCCGGTGCTGATCTCGCCAACCTCGTGAACGAGGCGGCCCTGACCGCGGCCCGCGTTGGACGACGTTTCGTGGCGATGCTCGATTTCGAGAGCGCCAAGGACAAGATCATGATGGGGGCGGAGCGCCGCTCGATGGTGCTTACGCAGGACCAGAAGGAAAAGACGGCTTATCACGAGGCAGGCCACGCGATTGTCGGCATCAAGCTGCCGAAATGTGACCCCGTCTACAAAGCGACGATTATCCCCCGCGGTGGTGCGCTTGGCATGGTGATGAGCCTGCCCGAGATGGACAAGCTGCAAATGTTCAAGGATGAAGCCGAGGAGCGTATCGCCATGACAATGGCGGGCAAGGCGGCAGAAATCTGGAAGTACGGCGCTGAATCCGTGTCCTCCGGACCTGTCGGTGACATTATGCAGGCGAGCCAACTCGCCCGTGCGATGGTGATGCGTTATGGCATGTCCGACAAGGTCGGCAACATCGACTATCAGGAAGCTGCGGCTGGCTATCAGGCGAATGGCGGCGCGGGGGGCTTCAGCATCTCGGCGGCGACCAAGGAGCTGATTGAAGCAGAGGTAAAGCGCATCATCGACGAAGGCTATGCGCGCGCCTATAAGCTTATCGAGGACAACGCAGAAGAGTTCGAGCGTCTGGCCCAAGGCCTGCTTGAGTATGAGACACTGACAGGCGAAGAGATCAAGCGCGTGATGGCGGGCAATCCGCCGACCGAGCCTGAGGATGACGACAAGCCTGACAGTGGCTCCGCGCCGAGCATCACAGCGATCCCGAAGGCCAAGGGTAAGAAAAACCCTCCGTCAGGCGGGATGGAGCCTGAACCCTCTGCCTGATCACATTACGTGAATCGGACGACACAAAAGATCATAGGCCCTGCATCGTGCGGGGCCTTTTCTTTTTTGGCCATGACCTGCACGATTGCAGGAAAGGAGACCTTTGATGCCAGCTCTTATCCCGACGGACTTTTATGCAACGATCACATGGCTGGGCGTTGTTCCCGACCGTGCTTCGGATTTGCAGGCGGCGCCACAAGAGCGGTTGGATTTGAATTTCGCCGGTCCTGCGGGAGAAGATCACGGCGGGCTCACGCGGCCGTCATGCAGTCGCGTACTGTCGCAATATCCGCGCGACACGGAGATACGCAATACCCGCCAGCTGTGTGTCATGAGCGCCGAGGAACTGGCCGCGATTGCCGCCGCGATGGGGATTGAGAAGCTCGACCCCAGCTATATGGGGGCGACACTTGTGATCGAGGGGATTGCCGATTTCACCCATGTCCCGCCATCCTCGCGGCTGCAAGCGGCCTCGGGGGCGACGATCGTCGTGGATATGGAGAACCATCCCTGCATGCTGCCTGCGCGCGGGATAGAGGAAGACATGCCGGGCAAAGGCGCCGCGATCAAAGGGGCGTCCAAGAGCCGTCGCGGCGTGACTGCGTGGGTCGAGCGGGAGGGGACACTGGTGCTGGGTGAGAAGATGCGGCTGCATATTCCCGATCAGCGGCCTTGGGCGCCCACGATGCTCTGAGCGCTACTCTGCGAGGTGACAGGCGACGCGGGTATTGCCGATATCGCGCATCTTTGGCCGCTCGGTGCGGCACCGCTCCACCGCAAGCGGGCAGCGCGGGTTAAACGCACAGCCTGAGGGTGGATTGATCGGATCGGGGATCTCACCCTCTGGCAATTTAGCCTCGCGGCCAAACCCGTCCATGCGAGGGGCCGCCTCCAGCAGCATTTGCGTGTAGGGATGTTTGGTGTTGTTGAAGAGATCCTCGGGTGCTGCCTCCTCGACCAAGCGGCCCAGATAGAGCACGCCGATGCGGTCGGCCATGTGGCGCACCACGGTGAGGTCGTGGCTGATGAGCACGTAGGTGAGGCCGAAGTTGTCTTTGAGATCGCTCATCAGATTGAGGACCTGAGCCTGTACGGAGACGTCGAGCGCGGAGGTCGGCTCGTCGCAGACGATGAGCTTTGGTTCCGAGGAGAGCGCGCGGGCGATGCAGATACGCTGGCGCTGACCGCCTGAAAACTCGTGCGGGAACTTACCTGCGTCGAGGGCCGATAGCCCGACTTGCTCCAGCAGTTTCTCGGCCAGCCCAGTTGTGTCGCCACCGCGGGCGGCCACAGGCTCCACGATGATGTCACGCACGCGCCAGCGCGGGTTGAGCGAGGCAAAAGGGTCCTGGAAGATCATCTGGATGTCGGAACGGATGTGGTCGATTTTCGCGGCGTCCGTCTCGGAGGCAAGGTTGACGCCGTTGATCTCCACATCACCGCTGGTTGGCGTAAGCAGCCCCACAAGCATGCGCCCGATGGTGGATTTGCCCGAGCCGCTCTCGCCGACCAACGCATAGGTGGTCTGGGCCTCGACGTTGAAATCAACCTCGGAGACCGCGGTGAGAAAGGCCTTCTTGCGCCGCTCGATCACGCGGTTGAGCCATGGCTTTGACACATCGAACGTGCGGGTGAGGTGTCGGACGGAGATCAGTGACATCAGGAGGCCTCCTCGGCCACACGGGGGAACCAGCAGGCCGCTTGGCCGTCTACTATTCGGGGTGCGGGGGCTTGACGGCATTTGTCCGCGGCCCGCTCGCAGCGTGGATTAAAGGGGCAGCCTTCGGGAATAGCCGTCAGACGCGGCATGGCTCCTTCGATCTGGTGCAGGCGCGGCTGTCCTGCGGAGGCCAGCGGCGTAGAGGCCATGAGGCCGTGGGTATAGGGGTGTCTGGGCGCGGTGAGCACATCGCGCACGCTGCCCAGCTCGGCAAGGCGGCCTGCGTACATCACGGCAACGCGGTCTGCGGCCTCGGCGATTACGCCCATGTCGTGGGTGATGAGCATAACGGCAGTGCCACGGTTGCGGCAGAGGCGTTTCAGCAGTGCGATGATCTGCGCCTGGACCGAAACGTCGAGGGCGGTTGTCGGCTCGTCCGCGATCACGAGCGATGGTTCGGCGCACAGGGCGAGGGCGATCACGACACGCTGGCGCATGCCGCCGCTGAATTCATGCGGGTAGCTGTCGATCCGCTCGGCCGCACCGGGGATGCCGACTTCTTCAAGGGCGGCGATGGCGCGTTTGCGGGCGTCCTCGCGAGAGATGTCGAGGTGGGTGAGCATCGTTTCGGTAAGCTGGTCACCGATACTCAGCAGCGGATTGAGGGAGGTAAGCGGGTCCTGGAACACCATACCGATATGTTTGCCGCACAACCGGCGCATGGCGTCGCCCTTAAGCGTGTCGATACGTTTGCCGTTCAGCCAAATCTCGCCAGAGGCGATGCGGGCAGGTGGGTTCAGAAGGCCAATCACGGCGTTACCCGCCATGGACTTCCCCGCGCCGCTTTCGCCGACCACGCCGAGGATTTCACCTGCCGCGATATCGTAGCTTACACTGTCTACGGGGCGCACGATGCCCGCGCGCGTGGGGATTTCGACGCAGAGGTTACGGATTGAGAGGACAGGATCGGACATCAGCGCAACCTCGGGTTCAAAGCATCGCGGAGCCAGTCGCCCAGCAAGTTCACGCTGAGCGCCAGCATCAGCAGGGTGACGGCGGGGAAGAGGAGAATCCACCACTCGCCAGAGAAGAGGTAGCCTTGGCCGATGCGGATGAGCGTCCCGAGCGACGGCTGTGTCGCAGGGGCGCCGACGCCGAGAAAGCTGAGGGTCGCTTCGGCGATGATGGCCAGCGCGAGTGAGATCGTCGCAATAACCAGCACGGGCGAGAGCACATTTGGCAGGATGTGGCGCAGCATAATGGCGAAGGGCGTGCGGCCAATGAGGCGCGCGGCCTCGACGTATTCCTTGCGCTTCTCGACCAGCGTGGCCCCGCGCACGACGCGCGCGAATTGCACCCAATCGCTGAGCCCAATTGCCAGGATCAGTACCCAGATTGCCATTTGATCGCGGTATTCAACAGGGGTGAACCCTTTGGCCACGCCAAAGATCAGCATGGCGATGAGGATGGAGGGGAAGGTGAGCTGCACGTCTGCCACGCGCATGATGATCGTCTCGGTCCAGCCACCCACATAGCCTGAGATCAGGCCCAGCGTGATGCCCAGAACCATTGCCAGCAGCACGGCCGCTACGCCCACAAACAGCGAAACGCGCATGCCGTAGAGGATGGTGGAAAAGACGTCTCGCCCCTGATCGTCGGTGCCCAACAGGAAGGTATCACCTGTAAAGGCGTTGGGCTGCATCGGCGAGGAAAAGCCGTTCATCAGGTTGAGCGACGAGGGGTCGAAGGGGTTCGTGGGTGCAACCAGCGGTGCGAAGACAGCCGAAAGCACGAGAATAAGCACAACAACAGTGGACACGACCGCTACAGGCGAGCGGCGGAAAGCATAGAAGATATCGCTGTCGAGGAAGACGCGCAGGCGTGACTTCTCGGCCAGTTTGGGTGCGATGATCTCAGCGTCTGATTTATGGGATGTATCGGTCATCAGTGGCCTCCCGCGCGGTCGAGCCGCAAGCGCGGATCAATGAGGAAATAAAGCATGTCGACGATAAGGTTGATCGAGACGAACATGACGGAAATGAGCATTAGATAGGCCGCCATCACAGGGATATCGACAAATTGCACCGCGTTGATGAACAGCAGACCCACGCCCGGCCATTGGAACACAGTCTCGGTGATGATGGCGAAGGCGATAATGGAGCCAACCTGTAGCCCGATCACGGTGATCACGGGAACCATGGTGTTTTTGAGCGCGTGGCGGAAGTTGATCGCGCGGCTACGCAGTCCACGGGCACGCGCAAAGCGGATGTAGTCCTGCCGCAGCACTTCGAGCATTTCGGAGCGGACCAGCCGCATGATGAGGGTCATTTGGTAGAGGCCCAGTGTTATGGAGGGCAAGACAAGTGCTTTGAGGCCTGAGGAAGTCAGAAAACCGGTGGACCAGTTGCCGACCTGTACCGTCTCTCCCCGTCCGAAACTGGGGAGCCAGCCGAGTTCTACCGAGAAGATGTAGATCAGCAGGATGCCGATGAGAAAAGTTGGCAGCGAGACGCCGATAAGGGACGCTGACATAATCCCGTTTGCGACCCACCCGTCGCGGCGAATGGCGGTGAACACGCCCAAGGCGATGCCAAAGAGAATTGCCAGCACCCCCGACACGGCGGCAAGCTCCAGCGTGGCGGGCGCGCGCTCGATCAATATCTCTGCCACTGGGCGTCCTTGGCGGTAGCTGACGCCGAAATTACCCTGCACAGCGCCTTCTAGGAATTTGTAATATTGCACGACGAAATTCTGGTCGAGGCCAAGCTGTTCGCGCAGCCGCTCGATGTCGGCGGCGGTGCGTTCTTGGCCCAGCATGTTCTCGACGGGATCGCCGACGAAACGGAACATAGAGAATGCGGCAAGGCCCACCACAAGCAGGACAAGCGCGGATTGGGCAACGCGGCGGATGATATAGGCCAGCATGGCAAGCGCCTCAGAGGGTTGAGCGCGCAGGGCACGCCGTGGTCAGATAAGGATCGATGGAATAATGGGCATTGCCGCGCGGGGCAAGCAGGTAGCGGCGCGCCCGATTTCTCAGGCGCGCCGCGTAGCGTTTACTTCATGGTGAAGAATTTGACCTTTGGCTGGTCTTCGGCATCGACTTCGATACCGACGTTCTCTGCCATGCCCCAGTTCAGCACCTGATGGTGGATCGGGATATAGAGCGCTTCGTCCTGCACAGTGCGCCAGATGCTGGCGATGTCGGCGTTGCGTGCCTCAAGGTCTGTGTTGGAGGCCAGCGATTTGATCTTTGCGTTCAGATCGGCATCGTTGAAACCTGTACCGTTCCACGTACCGATTTCTTCTTCGCGACCGTGTACAAGGAAGTTGAACACATACTCGGAGTCGTAAGTCGGCACGCCCCAACCGAGCATATAGAAGTCTGTGCTGCCATCGGTGATCAGCGGGAAGTGCTGTGCCTTTGGCTTGGCATCAAGGTTCACGGTGACGCCGATCTGGCCCAACATGCCCACGGCCGCCTGACAGATGCCCTCGTCGTTGACATAGCGATCGTTCGGGCAATCAAGGCGAATGGAGAAACCGTCGGCATATCCTGCCTCTTCCATCAGCGCCTTTGCACCTTCGATATCAGTGGAGGACTCCGCGTCCATCTCGGCGGTCCAGCCGTTCACGAAGGGCGGGGCGATCATACCCGCAGGCTGTGACTGACCGCGCATAACGACCTGCTTGATGGCATCGCGGTTGATGGCCATGGACATCGCCTTGCGCACGCGCACGTCCGCCAGCGGGTTCTTACCATCGATGTTATCCGCCTCTATGTCATCCGCGCCTTGGTTCATGCCAAAGAAGATCACGCGGTTCTGTGGTGCCTGCTTGACCACCAGACCGTCGGCGGCGTTCACACGCTCGAGGTCTTGCACGGGCATGTCTTGCAGGAAGTCGATCTCACCCGACAGCATGGCGGCCACGCGGGTAGCGGCGTTCTGGATCGGGGTGTAGACGATCTCGCTTACTTCCATGGGGAAGTCGTTGATGCCCCAGTAGTTTTCATTGCGGGTCATGACGGTTTTCACATCAGGCTCGCGGCTGGTCAGCGTGTAGGGGCCGGTGCCGTTTACGTTGAGGGTTGCGTGCGTGATTTCGCCGCCTTCAAAGTCCTGCACGTCGACTGTGTTGTTCGCCTCGGTCCAGCCTTTGTCCATCATGAACAGGTTGGTCAGGTTGGAGGGCAGGATCGGGTTTGGCCCGTCTGTGACGATCTCGACAGTGAAATCATCCACAGCGCGCACCTCGGTGATGGAGCCGATAAGCTCTTTCATATCCGAGTTGGGCTGCTTGGCGCGGTTAAAGCTAAACACCACGTCCTCGGCGGTAAAGTCAGCGCCATCGTGGAATTTCACACCTTCGCGCAGGTTAAAGACCCAGACGTTCGGGTCGTCGGCCTTTGGTGCCCAGTCGGTGGCCAGTGTGGGCACGAATGCGCCTGTCACGTCACGGATGATCAGTGGCTCGTACATCTGGTGGCGGATGGTGTGGGTTGGCCCTTCGTTCTGGGCGTGTGGATCAAGCGTCAATGCATCGCCAGAGCGCGCCCAGCGGAGCGTCTCGGCGCTCAGCGGTGCAGCAGTGGTCAAAAGCATGGCGGTCATCGTCAGTGCCGTCGTGAGTTTCATCGTAGATTCCCTGTTTTATAGTTAGGTCAACAATAATGACCTGCGCGTTCAAAATGACAAGTGCTTTTGCAGGGTGACTGTGCGGAGGTTTCTTAAACGAAACGCTGGGGGGCATCTGCGCCGCAAGGCAGCTTTGATATGTCGCAATCCTGACGTGCTGTGCTGGCATGCGCTTGTATGCCAATGTTAGAACAGGCCGAAGCGGCATATTTATGGGGGATACCATGGCTTTCAAAACCGACATTCAAATCGCGCGCGAAGCGACCAAGAAACCAATTCAGGAGATTGGCGCAAAGCTTGGGATTTCGCATGAGGATTTGCTCCCCTATGGCCATGACAAAGCGAAAGTCTCCCAGACGTTCATCAATTCCGTTCAGGGCCGCAAAGACGGTAAGCTGATCCTCGTAACCGCGATCAACCCGACACCTGCGGGTGAAGGCAAGACAACGACGACCGTGGGTCTTGGTGACGGTTTGAACCGCATCGGCAAGAACGCAGCCATGTGTATCCGCGAAGCGTCGCTTGGGCCTAACTTCGGCATGAAAGGCGGGGCCGCTGGTGGTGGCTATGCCCAGATCGTTCCCATGGAAGAGATGAACCTGCATTTCACAGGCGACTTCCACGCGATCACCTCCGCGCATTCGTTGCTGTCTGCGATGATCGACAACCACATTTACTGGGGTAACGCGCTCGAGATCGACACCCGCCGCGTGGTGTGGCGCCGAGTTGTCGACATGAACGACCGTGCGTTGCGTCAGATCACGGCGAGCCTTGGCGGCGTTGCCAACGGCTTCCCGCGTGAGGCGGGCTTTGACATCACGGTTGCGTCCGAAGTGATGGCGATCCTGTGTCTGGCCAAGGACCTTGCAGACCTGCAAGAGCGTCTGGGTAGCATGATCGTAGCTTACCGCCGCGACAAATCCCCCGTCTTTGCGCGCGATATCAAAGCGCATGGCGCGATGACCGTTTTGCTCAAGGACGCGATGCAGCCCAACATCGTACAGACGCTGGAAAACAATCCTGCGTTCGTTCATGGCGGTCCTTTCGCCAATATCGCGCATGGCTGTAACTCTGTCATTGCCACAACAACTGCGCTGAAACTTGCCGATTATGTGGTGACCGAAGCGGGCTTTGGCGCGGACCTTGGTGCCGAGAAGTTCCTGAACATCAAGTGCCGCAAAGCGGGGCTGGCGCCCTCATGCGTGGTTGTGGTGGCCACTGTGCGCGCCATGAAAATGAACGGTGGCGTGGCCAAGGCCGACCTTGGTGGCGAGAACGTCGAGGCGGTGCAGAACGGTTGTGCCAACCTTGGCCGCCACATCGAGAACATGAAGAGCTTTGGCGTTCCGGTGGTTGTTGCGATCAACCATTTCGTCACCGACACGGATGCCGAAGTGCAGGCCGTGAAGGACTATGTCGCAACCCAAGGCGCCGAGGCGGTACTGTCGCGCCACTGGGAGCTTGGCTCCGAAGGCTCTGCTGATCTGGCGACCAAAGTGGTGGAAACCATCGAGGCAGGTGAACGCAATTTCGCACCGATCTATCCCGATGACATGCCACTGGCCGAGAAGATCAACACGATTGCTACGAAAATCTATCGTGCAGACGGCGCACAAATGGATCAGAAAATCCTCAACCAGCTCAAGGAATGGGAAGAGCAGGGCTATGGCAATCTGCCTGTTTGTATGGCCAAGACGCAATACAGCTTTACCACTGATCCCAACGAGCGCGGCGCGCCAACGGGCTTTGACATTCCTGTGCGTGAAGTACGCCTGTCGGCGGGTGCAGGGTTCGTGGTGGCGATCTGCGGTGAGATCATGACCATGCCGGGGCTGCCACGGGTACCATCGGCTGAGAGCATCGGTTTGAACGACGCGGGCGAAGTTGAAGGTCTGTTCTAGGGCATCTGGACAAGAGGAAAACGGGAGACGGGGTTGACCCGCCTCCCGTTTTGATTTGGCCTCAAAGGGCCAAACCTCAGTTTAAGGGCAAAATAAAGAAGAAGGACGCGGTGAGATGACGGCGACGATTATTGATGGCAAGGAATTTGCAGCACGGGTGCGGGGGCAGGTTGCTGACCATGTGACACGGCTCAAAACGGATCACGGCATCACGCCCGGCCTCGCGGTTGTGCTGGTGGGGGAGGACCCTGCCTCCGAGGTTTACGTAGCGGCCAAGCATCGCCAGACGGTCGAGGTTGGCATGGCCTCCTTTGAGCACAAGCTGCCTGCGGATGTGACCGAAGAGGCATTGTTTGCGGTGATTGATAAGCTCAACGACGACCCGAGTGTGCATGGTATCCTGTGCCAGTTCCCTGTACCCGATCACCTTGACGAGCGCCGCGTCGTGGCGCGGATCAACCCTGCCAAAGATGTTGACGGGCTAAGTGTCACCAATGCGGGCCTGCTGGCCAGTGGCGAAACGGGGCTGGTGTCCTGCACGCCGCTCGGGTGTCTGATGCTGCTGCGTGACGAGATCGGGAATATGTCGGGAATGGATGCTGTTGTTGTCGGACGCTCGAACCTGTTCGGAAAGCCGATGGCGCAATTGCTTTTGCAAGAAAACTGCACTGTAACGATTGCCCATTCGCGGACCCGCGATCTGGCCGATGTCTGCCGCCGTGCGGATATTCTGGTCGCAGCCGTGGGCCGCGCCGAGATGGTGCAGGGTGATTGGGTGAAACCCGGAGCGACGGTCATTGATGTAGGCATCACGCGCATCCCGCATCCAGACAAGCCAGGCAAGTCCAAGTTGCTGGGCGACGTGGAATTTGCCAGCGCCTCGGAGGTTGCTGGCGCGATCACGCCTGTGCCCGGTGGTGTGGGGCCGATGACGATTGCTTGCCTGTTGGCCAACACGGTCACGGCCTGCTGTCGCGCGCACGGGTTGGCCGAGCCTGAGGGGCTAACCGCCTAGAACTACCGCATGCATGATGCGTCCCGGAAAAAGGGTCAGCGCGCCCGTGATGGCGAGCGCGCCGATGGACATGCCTTGCATATAGCGTTTGTGATCGGTGATGCGTCCGCTGCGGGCGGCGCGCACGCTGCCCACCAGTTGCAACAGTACGAAGATGGAGAGCAGATGGATCGGGCTGAACGGGCCGATGAGTTTGATCGTGCTGATCCAGAAGCTGCTGACTGCGACTGTCGCCATCATAGTGACCCACATCCAGCCCATGATGCGGTGGTGGCGGCTGCCCTTGCGCAGGCTAAAGATTGCGAGGGTCAGCGCTGCGGCTGCCACGGCAAAGGCGGTATGGATCTGGATCATCAGGGAGGCATCGGCGAGAGGGGTGAGGGTCATGTGCAGGCTCCATTGTCTTGTGCCTGTTTCTTGTGGCAATCTCGTACTTAGGGGGCCAGTTGCGTTACGCGGGAAGTCCCGCAGCATACGTGAATGACAAGGACGCAGGCCCCGATGCAACTCGCGCTTCGTGAAATATCGCGCCACCGTGTGCCGCTGATGATCTGGGTGGTGGTGACGGCACTGACGGCGGTGGCGGGGCCGTTCGGCACGCTGGATGCGATGGGTCTGGGCGGGCGTGCGCTTTATTGGGGCGGCGTGTCGGCGATATCGATTGTGCTGAGCTTTGGCGCGCAGGCCTTGGCGCAGCGGTATGGGAAGGTGGGGCGCATCGGGGTCTGGACAGTATTTGTGCTGGTGATCGCGGGGCTGTCGCATCTGGTCAACACGCTGCTGTTTGAGGGATGGGGCGGTTGGACCGATTGGGCCTATCTCACGGGCGCGGTCTGGCTTGTGACGATTTCGGTATATCTGATTGTTGCGGTGCTCACGCCAGCGGTGTCCCAAAAACCGGAAGATACTTTCATGCGCCGTCTCCCGATTGACGTCCGTGGACCGCTGGTCCGGATCGAGGCGCAGGATCATTACCTCAATGTGGTCACAGCGCGCGGCAGCACGCTGATCCTGATGCGGCTGGGCGATGCGATCTCTGAGCTGTCGGATAAGGGACTGCAGGTCCACCGCTCCCACTGGATCGCCGCGCAGGCCGTGGCTAAGCACCGCCGCGAGGGCGGGCGCGATGTGCTGGTGATGGCGGACGGGGCCGACGTGCCTGTAAGCCGCAGTTTTCGCAAAGCGGCACAAGACGCGGGTCTGTTCTAGCGCGGGACGGGGACCATCGTGCCTTGGAGGATCGCGATGAGGGTCTGCTGGCCGTCTTGATCGGCGTGCACTTCGGACGTGACCACGCATAGCCGCTTGCCCGGCTTGATGATGCGGCCCGTTGCAATCAGGCGCTGCCCGCGCGCAGGAGCGATAAGATTGATCTTGATCTCGGCGGTGACCACTTCCATGTCCAGCGGCATCACCGTGAGAGCGGCATAGCCCGCAGCACTGTCGCCGATGGAAAAGGTCAGACCCGCGTGGCCGAAGCCCTGTTGCTGTTTCGCACCCTCAAGGATGGGGGCGGTGATACGGACCAGCCCTTCTTCGATATGGTCTATCTCGGCCCCCAGCGTGGCCATCATGGATTGCGCATTGAAGCTGGTGTGGATGCGGTCGCTTGATGTGGTGTCCATGGTTTACCTCTGTAGCGGAATGGCGGTGGGGGCGGGACCTGTGAGCACGGCAATCGCCTCCGCGCGCATCAGGTTCGAGAGCACAGGCGCGTTGGCGCGCAATCCGCCAGTATATGTGCCGTAAGCGGGCATGATCACGCGGTCGGTGTCAATGAGGAACGCGGGCCGTGTGATGGTGCGGCCACGCAGGGCAAGGGATGCTTTTGGATGATAGTGGCCCGAGATTTCACCGCTGCCACCTGTTTGTGCAATATGGCGAAAGGTTAGCGGGGGCAGGGGGAGTTCGGCCAGATGCGCGCCGCCGAACTCGATCGGTCCGGGATCGTGGTTGCCCTCGATCCAGACCCAGCGGCGGCCTGCCTGTAGCTGGAAAATCCACTGGCGCTCTTCTTCGGGCAGCGCTTGCGAGGCGGCGATATCATCGAAGCTGTCGCCCAGACAGATCACCGTGCTCGCATTGCACAGCGCAAGATCAGCCGCCAGCCGCGTGAGCGTGTCGCGGGTCTCGTAAGGGGGCAGGGTAGTGCCGCCGCGCCGCGCAATCCGTTCGGATTTGCCCAAGTGTAGATCCGAGACGACCAGCAGGCTTTCGTCTGGCCACCAGAGTGCGCCAGAGCCAAGGGCGGTCAGGGACGCACCTGAAAGAGTGAAATTATAGCCCTTCATGGCCGCAGGTTTGAAAGATAATCGCACTGCCCGCAAGGGGCCTAGTAGCCGACGCGCCAACGCGGTTTGTCGGAGGGGCCAGGGGTGATCTGCGCAAGGCCCGATTGCTCCATCAGACGTGCGGATTCCTCAGCAAGTAAGCGCTCTTCAGCGTCGCCCTTGACGGGGACGCGGCCCATTTCAAGAAACAGCGGCGCAGATAGAGGGCTCACGCGGGGCAGCTGCAAATGGTCGATGTGGCCCTTCGTGCGTTCCAGCATTTCCTCGATACGGCCAAAGTCCACGAGGCCACGCAGAGCTTCCTCGCGGGTGATCTCCAGCATCAGGTGGTCAGGGTCGTATCGTGTCAGCGTGTCATACAGGATGTCGGAGCTGAAGGTGGCCTGCCGACCAGATTTGCGCGCCTGCGGCGAGTTGCGCTCTATCAGCCCTGCGATGGTCGCGGAGGCGCGGAACGTGCGCTTCATCACGGCATTGCCTGCTAACCACGTTTCCACCCCGTTTTGCAGGGCGTGAGGGTCGAGCAGAGCGTCAGCGTCTTCTACGGGATCAAGCGACCAGATCAGCGTGGCATAATCGGTAGCAACGAAGCCGAGCGGACTGTGGCCCATCTCCTCCATGCGCTTGCTGAGCAGCAGGCCCAGCGTCTGCTGGCCGTTTCGGCCCGCAAAGCCGTAGATCACTGTCTGGGCGCGCCCATCGTGGGGGAAGCTCTCTACCAGCAGGCGGCCGGGTTGCGGCAGTTGGCTGTGGGTGCGTTGCAATTCAAGCCATTGGGCCGTGTGGGACGGCAGCTCGGGCCAGCTGTCTTGCGTAAACATGCGCTGCACGCGGGCGCTGAGCTGGGTGGATGTGGCGAATTTCGTGCCGAGGAATGTGGCGACCTTCGGCTTTTTGGCGCTGTCGCGGGAAACCTCGACGGTCATCTCGCGCAGGCCCTCATATTTGACGATCTGGCCCCCGATGAGGAAGGTATCACCCGGTGTGAGGGTCGCGGCAAAGCCCTCCTCGATCTCGCCCAAGGGTTTACCGCCGCGGTTACGCTTCATGCGGACCTTGAGCGTATCGGTGTCTTGGATGGTGCCGATGTTCATGCGGATGTTGCGGGCCGCGCGGGGGTCGCGGAGTTGCCACAACCCGTCTGGCCGCTGTATCAGGCGCTGCCATTTGTCATAAGCGCGCAGGGCGTAGCCGCCTGTGGCGCAGAAATCGAGGCAGGCGTCGAATTGTTCTCGGGTGAGGGTGGAGTATGCGCCTGCGGAGGTGACCTCGGCATAAAGGGCGTCGGCATGAAACGGACCTGCGCAGGCAGTGATGAGAATATGTTGGCACAGCACATCGCGGGGGCCAGCGCCGCGCGGATCGCCGTCAAGTTCGCCATCGAGGACAGCTTCAAGCGCCGCCACACATTCGACGACCTCAAAGCGGTTAGCAGGGACCAGCAGCGCCTTGGAGGGCGCGTTATAGCGGTGGTTGGCGCGGCCGATGCGCTGGACCAGACGCTTGACGCCCTTGGGCGCCCCGATCTGGATCACAAGGTCCACATCGCCCCAATCAAGCCCCAGATCGAGGGAACCAGTGCAGACAATGGCGCGCAGATCACCGCGTACCATCGCGGCCTCGACGCGGGTGCGCTGCTCGCGGTCGAGGCTGCCGTGGTGGATGCCGATGGGCAGGCCTTCTTCATTCGCCAGCCAGAGTTTGTGGAAGAAAATCTCGGCCTGCGCGCGGGTATTGTGGAAAATGAGTGTGGTGCTGTGTTGCTTTACCTGTTCGAGCACGGCGGGGATGGCATAGGCCGCACCACCGCCAGACCATGGGGGCGGCTCGTCAATCTGGAGCATCTGGATGTCGGGCGGCGGGCCAGCATCGGCTTCGAGAATTTCGCAAGGATCGGGGTGGCGGGCCATAAGGTGGGCGATGGCGGCGGGGTCTTCGACAGTGGCGGAGAGGCCGACGCGTTTGAGATCGGGGCAGATGGTTTGCAGGCGGGCCAGTGCAAGCATCATCTGGTCGCCACGCTTGCTTTCTGCCAGCGCGTGGATCTCATCAATCACCACGCGTTTGAGACCGCGGAACATGCGCGGGGCGTCTTCATAGCTCACCAGCAGTGCCAGGCTTTCTGGTGTGGTGAGAAAGATATGGGGCGGGTCGGCGCGCTGGCGTTTGCGCATGGTGGCTGTGGTGTCGCCGGTGCGTTCCTCCACGCGGATGTCGAGCTTCATTTCTTCAATGGGCGTGCGCAGGTTGCGTTTGATGTCTGCGGCCAGCGCCTTGAGCGGGGAAATGTAGAGGGTGTGCATGCCGCCGTGGGGCGCATCATGCAGGTCGATCAACGTGGGCAGGAAGCCCGAGAGGGTTTTGCCGCCGCCTGTGGGCGCGATAAGCATGAGGGCGGGCGCATCTGCGCGGTCCAGCATGGCTTGTTGGTGGGGGTGGATGGACCAGCCTTTTGAGGCGAACCAGTCCTGAAAGATTTGGGGGAGTTTGCGCATGGGCTTAATTTAGGGCCGGTGCGAAGGGGGGCCAGCCCCCATCGTGCCTTTGGGCACGATTCCCCCGGGATATTTGCGACCAAAAGAAAGGTAGGGCTATTTCAGGCGGGGTTTCAGATTGGCAATTTGGGTCTGGATGGTTTCGGGGAGGGTGGTGTCGGCCTGCTCAGGTGCTGCATCAAGGGCGCTGGCGATGTCTTTGACAAGAATGGCAATTGTGTTGTCAGGGGCGTGGCCGTCGCGGGCGAATTCGATGGAATTGAAGCCGCTGGCGAACCAGTTCTGACCTGATGAGGTGTGAATGAGATCAAGCAGCGCGCTTATGTCCAGATTGGCGGCGTCGGCCCATTCAAGCACAAGGCGGGTCATTGCGGTATTCGAGGCGGCGAGCAGGTTGTTGAGCACTTTTGCCTGCATGCCCGAGCCGTAGTCGCCCATGCGGTGAAAGTGTTTGCCCATGGCATGGAAGAGCGGCATTGCGCCGTCGATATCCGCGCTGTCGCCACCCAGCATAAAGCTCAGGCGGCCTTCTTGTGCGGCGATTTGGGCGCCAGACATCGGCGCGTCGATCAGGGCGATATGGGATGGGATGCGGGCGCGCAGGGAGGTGACATATCTGGGCGAGAGGGTCGAGCAGATGATAATACGAATGAGCGTGGGCGTGGCGGCGAGGTTTTGATCGCCAAAGAGCACCGCTTCTGTCTGGTCAATGTCGCGGACCACTGTGATGAGCGTATCGAGGTCTTCGGCGAAGACCGCGATGTCATCGGTAATGTGGGGGCTGTCCATCGGGACAACATCATAGCCGCGCGCGGGCAGGCCTGCCGCGCGCAGAGCAGCCAGCATTGGCGCGCCCATGCGGCCGCAGCCAGCAATGCCCGTGCGGGAACGCATTATTTCACGATGTGTTCGTCGCGCACGAACATGTTGGCCCATGCGCGGTCCATCAGCTCGGGTGACATCTGGTATGGGATGCCCTCGAATTCGCAGATGGCGATAATCTGATCGATCAAAAAGATCGGCTGGTAGTTGGCATAGACGTTGTCGATGGTGGGGTATTTGTTCTTCAGCAGGTGGATGAGGGTTGCCTCATCCAGTGGCATCTTGCGCTTCTTGGCCATCATGGCGAAGATTTTAAGGAAGTTCGCCTGATCCGGCCCGTCAATTTTGATCTTGAAGAAGATACGGCGTAGGGCAGCTTGGTCAAATATCTCGTTCGGGTGAAAGTTGGTGGAGAAGATCACAAGCGTGTCGAAAGGCACCTCGAATTTTTCGCCCGATTGCAATGCGAGGATATCCTTGCTTTCCTCCAGCGGGACGATCCAGCGGTTGACGATGGCCTGTGGCGGCTCTTTCTGGCGGCCAAGGTCGTCGACGATGAAGATACCGCCTGTGGATTTAAGCTGGAGCGGGGCCTGATAGGTTTTGGCAGTTGGATTGTAGACCAGATCGAGCATGTCGATGGTCAATTCACCGCCCGTAATCACAGCAGGCCGCGCGCAGCGGACATAGCGTGCATCATAGCGGGTGATGCGGCGCAGAGATGTAGGGTCTTGCTCCTGCTCCTTGATCTGGCTGTGCACGATGGGGTCATAGACGGTGATGACCTGTGAGGCATATTCAATCGCGTGCGGGACATAGACGTGATCGCCGAGCGCGTCGCGGATGCCGTTGGAAATACTGGATTTCCCGTTGCCCGGAGGGCCGTACATCAAGACCGAGCGACCCGCCGAGACGGCAGGACCGAGATTGCCGAGCAATTCGTCAGGCAGGATCAGATGACCCATGGCACCTGTCAGCTGCGCGCGGGTGATCTGCATGTTGCGCACCGACTGCCGCTTGACTTGCTCGCGGTAGACATCAAGCGGGACGGGCATGGGGCCGAAATATTCAGACTGCGCCAGTGCGTCGAGCGCGCGGGCCTTGCCGCCATCGGTGAGCTGGTACCCCAGCTCGCCTGCGCCCTCGGAGGTGATGCTACCCGTAGCCTCCACCAGACGCTGGGTGCGACACATATCAATGAGTTCCTGCACCACGGGAATGGGCAGGCAAACAGCCTTTGACAGATCACTCACCAGATCGAGGTTTTTACGAAAGATCGTTTTGATCAGGATGTCGCGCATCATCACGATGGGCAGACGCATATCGGATAGCGTCTTTGGCGGGGGAGGTGACATGACGGTTGTGTTCGGGGCGTTCATGGGATTTTCCCTGTGACTAAATCGGATCTCAACGACCCTTAGGGTATGAAAATGGCCTTAATCAGGCACCATAGAGGAAGCCGAGGCTCAAATAGATGATCAATGTAGGGCCAAGTGCGAGACCCATGGGGAACTTCTTGCCCTTCTCCCAGCTGGTCCAGTGGGGGGCGAGATTGCGCAGGCCTGTCATTCGGGCCGCGCGGTGGGTGACAATTGCAGCGATCATGACGGCGCAGAATAGCCATGCCAGCATGATCAGATCGCCCAGTGCCACGAATGGAGCAGCCGCGGCGATGAATTTACTGTCGCCCGCGCCCATAACGCCCGCAGCATTGAGGATGATGCCCACGATGAGCACGATAACCATGCCGCCCAGACGCCAGAGGTACTGGTCAAAAGGCATTACAAACAGGCCGATCACCACAAAGACCGCCAGCAGGGCCAAATTGGCCGTGTTGGTGATCTTCATGCGTGCCAGATCGGTGTACATCACATAGAGGCAGATCGGCACGACGAAGGGCAGGAACCACATCGAGGCGTGAGCGCTGATCGCCATGGGTCAGGCTTCGAGTGCGGCAAGCGCGCGCGAGGCTGCCTCGAAGTGCTGTGGATGTGTCTCGATGGCATCACGCAACAAGCCTTTGCCTGTCTCCACATCGCCCTGTTTGATCGCAGAGAGCGCCATTGTGTGCAAAAGCTGCGCCCGCTCGGTCTGGTCCATAGGGATGACGGGGAGATTATAGTTGCGCTGGGCACCGCGTGACAGAACGAGGTTGTTCTTGGCCGTGAACAGCCCACCGTCTTGGGCAATCGCACTGGTGAACAAGCGCTCGGCGTCTTTGTAGTCGCCACGGGTGAGTTTGGAATAGCCCCAGTTGTTGAGCACAGGCGCGGGCGAAGTGGTCAGGCCAACGGCGATTTCATAGAAGCTGTCGGCTTTCTTCCACTGTTGTTTGCTGTCGGCCACGATGGCCTCAAGGCGGTAGCGCTTGAACGTTTCATGCGTGGGCGGAATCGCGGTCAGGATTGTTTCAGCCTTGGCCCAGTTGCCGGACCGGATCAGCGCATCGGCGTATTCAACGCGGTCCTCGTCAGTGGCATCGGGCAGGGCCACTGTGCGCGCCCATGCGGCGGCACCTTCATCGTTGCGTTTGGCACGTATGAGGGACTGCGACAGGCCACGGTGGAACTCGATGTTCTGGGGCTGCTCGCCCACGACTCGCTGGAAGTAATTCACGGCCTCATTGGGGTCAGCAACCGTGAGCATGACGTCATTGAGGTTTGCATCGTCGATCACGTTTACATCCTGAAATGCACGCTCGACTGTTTCCTCGCCGCTTTGCTCACCGCATGCGGATAGAAATGTTGCCCCCGCAAGAAGGGCGATCAAAACGGAATGGTGGCGCATTTTTGCGTCCTTTACTGCTACTGCCTCAGGTGGTGCCCCTGCGCGGAATGCTGGCCATGCCTATTTTTAGGTCACAGCCCCGTGCGGATCTTGTAGTCACCAGATCCACGGCGCACCAATTTGAATTCTTCATTGTTAACAGTAGCTGTACCAGAATTCTCTGATTTTTCGAGCGCTAATCGCAGATTGTCGCGGATTGAGACACTTTCGCCATTATCGAGGGCAAAAGCCTTGCGAAATATCTGCATTGCATCGGCATTCTTGCCACGCTCCATCAGAACAACACCCAGATTATTCCAGATTTCGGGCTGTGTAGCGTCCCGCTCGGTCGCGCGACGCAGCAGCGTTTCGGCCTGTCCCAGACGGCCCAGCCCCAAATTGGCGGTGCCCAACCCCGACAGGATCTCGGCATCAATGGTGCCGCGGTCAATGGCGGCGCGGTTGAACGAACGGATCGCAAGCTCGTATTGCCCTGCGGCGACAAGGCGGTGGCCTGTCTCAAGATTGTCGGCCCCGTCTGCGCGCAAATCCACACCCGGCGCGTCGAGGGTGTCGGGTGTCTTGGGGCCGAACACAGACGCGCCAAGGCCGCCCGAAGAACAGGCGGCCAAAACAAAGGGTAGGAGTAGGGCGGCGCTGATGCGCCTCAAACTTGGTGTCATTACTGTCCGGGTGCGCCCATTTCACTCATCTTTGAGATGCCCATAACCGAAGGACCAACCAGAATGATCAGCAGCGGCGGCACCGTGAACATCATTGTGGCAAGTGTCATCTTGGTTGGCAACTTGTTTGCTGCCTCTTCGGCGCGCATCACACGTTTGTCGCGCATTTCTTCGGCATAGACGCGCAGGGCGTCAGCGATGGAAGTACCAAAGGCGGCAGATTGCACCAGCACGGTCACAAAGCTCGAGATGTCCTGCACTCCGCAGCGAGTGCCCATATCGTTGAGCACGTTGACCTTGTCTTTACCCGCTTTCATCTCTTGGCCGACCACTTCAAACTCATCGGCGAGAGCGGCGTAGGAGGCTTTGAGCTCACGAGAAACACGGACGATACATTGGTCGAGCGATTGGCCCGCCTCGACACAGACCAGCATCATATCGAGCGCATCCGGAAAGCCCTGTTCGATCTCTTCCTTGCGCGCGGCCACGCGGCGCGTGACCCAATATTTAGGCAACCAATAGCCAGCAGCACCAGGTCCAAGGGTCCACATGATCGTCTTTTGCGTGGTCATTTCGACCTCGACGATGATGTTGGTGTAGATCACACCAAGGATAAGGCCGATGATGCCAAGGGCCATCTGCGCGAAATAGAACATGCGCACGGCGTCGCGGCTTTGATACCCCGCCTGGCGCAGTTCGAGCTGCTTCTGGCTCAATTCGCCCGCATCCTCGGGCTCGAGGAACTTGGCGAATTTCTGTAGCTGGGCGTTGCCCTCTTTCTGCCGCAGGGTAGCAACCTCGGCTTCCCCTTCGCGGCGGGCGGTCTGGTCGCGCTTGAGCTTGTCGAGCGGGTCTTCAGGCTGGTTCACCATCATGACAACGGTGGCAAGGATCAGGATGATGCCTACGACCCCCACGATAATCATAAGGCCAAAAGGCCCCATGACTTCGCCGATTGCCGTGTTGATTTCGTTAAACATAACTGCCCCCTACACTTTGATGTTTGTGAGCACGCGCATCACGATCAGGTTCACGCCAAGAAAGATTCCGACAAAGAAACACGCGGGAATAAAGTAAGGTGTCTCCATGACTTCGTCATAGTAATTCGGGTCGCCAATCTGGATCACGATCAGCGCGCCCAGCGGGAAGGCGGATAGAAACTTGCCGGACCATTTGGCCTCCGCCGTGATCGCCTTGACGCGGCGGAAGAGGCGAAAGCGGGCGCGGATCACCTTGGCCAGACCTGCGAGGATCTCGGCGAGGTTACCACCCGATTGCTGCTGGATCGTCACGGCCACCGCGAGGAAGCGCAAATCCTGCATGTCCAGACGCTCTGCCATTTCCTTGAGCGCCTCACCCACGTCACGGCCATAAGCCGCTTCATCCGCGATCACGCCAAATTCGGAGGCAAGCGGGTCCTGGATCTCTTTGGACACAATGGTGATCGCGTTGGTGAACGGATGGCCCACCTTCAAGGAGCGGACCATCAGCTCAACCGCATCGGGGAGCTGTTCTTCGATTAATGCCATGCGCTTGTTGGCTTTCATGGACACCCACATGAACACAGCACCGATCCCCATACCGATGGAGACGACGATGCGCACGGGGACTTCGGTCGCGGTGCCGACGGTCAGGCCGAGAAAGCACAGAACCGAAAGACCGGCCATCACCATGATTAACTGCTGCGGAGAAAAGGCGATCGCAGCCCTTTGCGCTTTTTCGGACAGCAAGGAGTAGAGCGGAATGCTCTTGGATTTCATGTGCTGCTGCATTTCTTTGCGCAGCTTTTCGAGCACTTCTTCGCGGCGGTCGCCTTTCTCGATCATCTCGAGGCGACGGTTCACGCGCGAGTTTAGCGAGATGGATTTGCCAAATGCTACCAGATAGAGGCCTTCGACGAGCACCAGCACGCCGATAAAGATCAATCCGTAGATGATTGGTTCTGCACTCATGGTTTTAGTCCTTCAAGGCGTCTTATGGTGCCGGGTTATTCGGCGGCAACGGGTTCGTAGATCGAGGATGGCAAATCATAGCCCCACATGCGGAAGCGCTCGGCATAGTGGCTGCGCACGCCTGTGGCGGTGAAGTGGCCAATGATCTTGTTTTCGGGTGTCAGGCCCACACGCTGATAGCGGAAGATTTCCTGCATCGAGATAACGTCCCCTTCCATCCCTGTAATCTCGGTGATGGAGGTCATGCGGCGGGAACCATCCTGCAAGCGCGACGCCTGCACGATAAGGTTCACAGCCGAGGAAATCTGGCTGCGCACAGCCTTCAGGGGCATTTCAATACCGGCCATGGCAATCATGTTTTCCAGACGTGACACACCGTCCCGAGCAGAGTTCGCGTGGATCGTCGTCATTGAGCCGTCATGGCCGGTGTTCATGGCTTGGAGCATGTCGATGACTTCCTCGCCACGGGTCTCACCTACGATGATGCGATCAGGGCGCATACGCAGGGCGTTTTTCAAACAGTCGCGCGGCGATACCTCGCCTTTGCCCTCGACGTTGGGCGGGCGGCTTTCCATACGGCCCACGTGGGTCTGCTGCAGCTGGAGTTCCGCTGTATCCTCGATTGTGAGAATGCGTTCGGCGTTGTCGATGAACGAGCTGAGCGCGTTAAGCGTGGTTGTTTTACCAGAACCCGTACCACCCGACACGATCACGTTGAGGCGCGTGGCAACGGCAGCTTGCAGATATGCGGCCATTTCTTCGGTGAACGCTCCGAATTGCACCAGGTCATCGATGCCGAGCTTGTCTTTTTTGAACTTACGAATGGAAACAAGGCTGCCGTCCACGGCAACGGGCGGCACCATCGCGTTGAAACGTGAGCCGTCTTTGAGCCGCGCATCCACATAAGGGTTTGATTCGTCGACGCGGCGACCGACGGCGGATACGATCTTGTCGATGATGCGCAGCAGGTGACGTTCGTCTTTGAAGGTCACGTCTGTCAACTCGAGCTTACCCGAGCGTTCCACGAAAATCTGTTGCGGTCCGTTGACGAGAATATCGTTGACGCTTTCGTCTTGCAGCAGCGTCTCGAGCGGGCCGAGACCAGTGACTTCGTCATAAAGTTCTTTGTTGAGGGTGATGCGGTCTTCGCGGCCTAGAACAATCGCATTATCGTTCAAATGCTCGGCAGAGATGGCGTTGATCTCGGCGCGCAAGTCGGCCTCCGAGGCGTGCTCGAGGGCTGCGAGGTTCAGGTTGTCGAGAAGAACGCGGTGCAGGTCGAGCTTGATATCGCCCATCCGCTGCTTGCGCTTGAGCTCTTTGTCGACGGCCACGGGGGCGGCGGCGGGGGCTGCGCGGCGCATGCTGACTGCGGCTTCCGGTTTGGCCTCCGCAATCGGTGTGACGACGGCCTGCGGTGCGGGTTTGGCCTCGGGCTTTTTGTATTTTGAGAACATGCTGTGTGCTTTCTATGCTCGGAGGTCAGGCCGCGGCGGATGTGTCGTCGCGCAGGCTGTGAATGGAGGCGGCAAGTTTCACGATTTCCTTGCGCAGCGGGCTTTTGGGGGCGGAAGCGGACAAGGGCATGCCGTGGTCGTTGGCCTGCGTGATCGGCTTACCCCCGTCGGGCATTTGCAAATCGATCGAGATATCAAGGCTTTCTGCCATACGCTTGACGCGGCTTTTGGCGTTGATGTCGGTGAATTTTGGCGCGCGGTTCAGGACGTACCGCAGCTTTTCAATCGGCAATTGCTCGGACTGGAGCGCACGTTTGAAACGCAGCGTGTTCTGGGCCGAGCGCATGTCGAGCTCCAGCATCGCGAAATACACATGTGCGGAGGTCAGGACCGTCTCGGACCATTGCACCAGCGTCGAGGGCATGTCCACGATGACATAGTCAAACTGGTTGCGCGCAATATCGAGAACGCGCTGGATATCTTCCGCGGAGACCAGATCAAGTGGCAGCATATCGGCGGGTGCGGTTAGCACCGACAGCTTGTCCTCATAAGTGAGCAGTGCCTGACCAAAGATCTCTTCGTCCAGCGCTTCGGTATCGGCGAGCATTTCATAGACGACCTCACGGCGCGGCAGGTCAAGAAAGGTCGAGACGGAGCCGTACTGCAAATCCAGATCAAGCAGACATACCGATGGTTTGTCCGTCGTGCTCAGGGAGGCAAGCTCCCATGCGAGGTTTACGGCCATCGTGGTGGAACCGGTGCCGCCCGCAAGTCCGTGAACAACGATAAGAGCGCCGTCTTTCTGCGCACTTGCGTCCAGTGTGTTGCCCTGCCCAGCAGAGGCCGCAACAGGGGCAGGGTCCGGCGTGCGGATACGCTCGATCGCCTGGGCCAGCTCACCTTCGGGGAGGGGGTAGGGCACGAATTCATCGGCACCCTGTCGCAGCAGGGAGTGCAGCGCCGCGGCGGTTACATCCTCGGCGATCAGGATAACCTTGATGTCGTGTTTCTTGGCCTGTGTGATGATCTCCGTCATCAGGGCCATATTATCTTCATCCGCGTCATCCATCGCCAGTGCGATGAATTCCATGGCTTCTGCTTCGGGCTGGTTGAAAAAGCTGAGGGCTTCGGCAAATCCCAGATCGCCCCAGCTTTCGCCAAGCGCGCTCTCCATGTCCTCGATCAGCAGATCGAAATTCTGCACATCGCGGCTGACCGTGCAGGCCAGGATCATGTCTTGTTCTGGTTGTGGCATTACGCTGCTCATTGCCTTCATTCCTTCAATCAAAGGGCAATTGGCCAATGCGAGGCTGTACTTTTGCACATCACCAGCGCGAGGGCCTGCCCCCGCCAGACTTTTGTCCGGACAGAGTTTTCTCGTTGAGGAATAAATGGCAGTGAACTGGGGCGAGATTGGGGCCGAAAAGCTGCGATTGTTGGGTTTCTTGAAACGATCACAGGATTGAGACGATGATTAGACAGCGTCTGATAGACCCTAAAACGTGCAAAAAGCGCCCCGTCAGGAGCGCTTTTTCCATAAATATTAGTGTGTTACTCGGAGCCGAGGCCCGTTACCTGATCCGAGGACAATGTCGACGGGCTCACCGAGCTTATCACATAGTCGCGGTAGATGATCTGCGCATATTTACCGTCCAAGACAGTGGGGTGGCGCTTCACGAAACCACTGACTTCTGTGACGGTCCGGCGGTTGCGGCGCTCGCGACCCTCGGTGACGACGATGGGCTGTGTTTCACCGAATGAAACGACCGCCTCAAGCCTGCTTCTGCTGATGCCCTGGGTCGTGAGATACTGCACGACCGCATTGGCACGACGCAAACCGAGGCTCTTGTTGGCGCGGTTGGAGCCAACGGCATCGGTGTGACCATAGACGCGGAAGCGGATTTCGGGGAACTGTCTGATCCAACCCGCCTGCTGACGCAAGATGGCTTGGGCCTGCGGGCCCAGCTTTGCGGAGTTGAAGTCGAAGGTGACGGTGCTGTCGACCTCGGAGGCGAATCGTTTTGCCAAATCAAAGGTATACTGGCGCTCACCCGTCATCACGAGGCGGTTGTTCAGCGTCGCGTTGCCAAAATCACCCGCGTCAATCAGAGAGCCTGCTTCGGAGTAAAACTGCGTGTAGACTGCGTCCTCGCTGGTTGGGGCAGAGCAGGCTGTCAGGGTGACAGCGCCTGCTAACAAGCTGCCTGTGAGGAGGGTCCGTTTGGGGGTGCTGGCCATTTTTTAATCCAATACGTAACCGTAGGACCCGGTAAAGTCCTGCTGGGCAACTTCGCCCGCAGCACCTTTCTTGGGGGTGCGTGTGCCCGCTGCGGTCCGTCCGTAGAGGAACAAGTCCTGCTCTGTCGGGGGCTTGATCCTGTCGGTAGGCAGGGCCAGTGCTTCGCCGCGTGTGGGCGTGACCAGATGCGCGCTGATAATAATGACCAGCTCGGTCTGGCGACGCTGGTAATTGGCGGAACGGAAAAGGGCACCGAGGATGGGCACATCGCCGATCCATGGCAGCTGTGACGAGCTGTCTGTAAAGTCATCCTGCAAGAGGCCCGCAATAGCAAAGCTTTCGCCATCGCGCATCTCGACCGTGGTCGATGTTTCACGCCGCGAGAAGGCTGCGATTGTAAAGCCACCGTCGACAGTTACACCGTTGGCGGGGTCAATCGCAGAGACTGCTGCCTTAAGTTCCAAGTTGATGAGGTCTTTGTCCACAACACGCGGAATGAACGACAGTTCGACACCGAAAGGTTTGAATTCAACGGATGTTCTGTCGTCAGCCTGCGCCACGGGGACAGGGTATTCGCCCCCTGCGAGGAACTTTGCCTCTTGGCCAGAAAGCGCCACGAGGTTCGGCTCTGCCAGAAAGCGGACGACGCCTTTTTGCTCAAGCGCTTCAAGCAGAATGCCCACTTGCGTGGACCCCGCGTTAAAGCCGAAGAGCACGGCGCCAGTGTTTGTATTCGTCTCGGGCAGGGAGCCTGCAATTGCTGCGGTGCTGCCAGCATTCGTGGTCAGACCACCCGTGCCGCCGCGAATGCCAACATCACTCCCGAGGCCACCGGAAAGGGACAGGGAGGCGCTCAGCGATTTGGACACGTTGCGCTGCATCTCGGCAAAGCGGACCTTGAGCATCACCTGCTGGATGCCGCCTACGCTCATCAGGTTGGAGACACGTTCGGGCGCGTAGCGCTCGGCCAGTTCGAGCGCGCGGGCCAGTTTGGGGGCGGATGTCACAACCCCTGACAGCACGATACCGTCATTGGCGGAGCGTACTTCAATCTTTTCACCTGGAAGGATCTGGCGAAGTCGTTCTTTGAACTCCGACAGGTCAGGCGTGACGATAACGTCCACATTTGTGATCAATCGACCCGCGGCGTCAAACAGGGTGAGCGTCGTCGTGCCCGGTGACTTACCAAGAACATAGATGGTGCGATCGGAAAGGGAGGACAAGTCGGCGATGCCTGGGTTGGCAATGCTCAGCTCGGCAAAGGGTGTATCGCTTTCTACCACGATCGCGCGGTTAAGCGGAACCTGAAGTCGCGAACTGGACCCGCTTTTTACAACGCGTAAGTTATCTGCCGACGCAACGGTTGGGGCCGTCGCGGCGATGCCGGATACACTTAGCGTCAGCCCGACAAGGGCTGCCTTAAGAAATCTATCAATTTTCATGTGACCTGCCTTTGTGATCACGCCTCAAAATAGGGTCTTAGCGCCCGTCGTTTGTATAACCCTGCTGCAATTCCAGATTTTTTGCAAGAATCAATGCGTTCAGTAGCGAGGTTGCTGTGGATAAATAGCAACAGCGTCAAATGAGCAACGCCGCCCCCGGCACGGGAGCGGCGTCGATTTCACAAGGTAAGCGGGGTAAATTGCTTAGTTGGTGCAGGGGATCGGCAGGTTTACAACCTCTGCGCCACGGCGTGTGCGGATTGTGCAAACTTTCTCTGCAACGGCTTCGGGGGCGGGTGCCGCCTCGACAATACCCAGCAGATCCTGCTGATTGACTTCGATGTTGCTGGCGACTTCAACGTCATCGCCGACACCGACAAGCGACAGAGACAACTGGCCCGTGGATTGAGCCTGAGCCAGTGCGGCGACCTGCACAGGATCTACTGCAACGGTCACGGTGCGGGCAATCTGCGCGCCTTCAACATCGCCAGAGCGCTGGTCGACCGCGATGAGGGCAACGCTTGCCTCGATCAGCTTTGTGACTTCGGTGCGGCTGCCATTTCCACCTACGCGGCCAGTCCAGTAGACATCGACACGGTCACCGGGGCGTAGAAAGCCCGACACACCGGAGGAGACGTCAACATTGATCGCAAAGGCGCGCATGCCAGGTGCCAACCGTGAGGTCAGACCAGCATCTTCGCCCGGTTTGGTCACTTTGACCGACAGGATCAGCTCGTCCTTTTCAATGGGGCGCAGGATTACCCGCGGCTCGTCTGTTGTTTCGGGGAAGAGAGACGTCATTTCGGCGTAATAGCCTTCGGGCAGTGCGTTAACCGGGAACTCGACCGAGCGCACATCCTCTGCAGCAAGCTTCTCACCGTACTTGAGCGCGCGGGAGGCAACGATCACAGTCTGCATCGGAATAATTTTCTGTTTTGCGGCCTCAGCGCGTGCGATGGCCGATTTGTATTGGCCAATCTGGCCTTTAGCGAGATAGACAGCCCCGCCGGCCAAAGCGATGCCGACCAGCAATACTAACCCAAAAATCATACGCATTTTGTGCTCCTCTTTACCTCATGGCCCCACGGCTGCAGGACTTGTTTCTTACTCTGACTATTGTGTCAGTTGATTGTGGTTATTCTACGGTCAGGTGATGCAAAAAGATGGCATCCCTTACGGTGGATTAACTGCCGAGGTCCATAATTTCCTCGGGCGTGGTGTCTGTCAGATAGGTGCCGACATTGTTGCCCACGCTGACGCTGCCCTGATGGATGGCGGCGAATGCGGCAATGGCAAGACCGACGACTGCGGCTGTCAGAACAACCCAATCTACGGTTACGGCACCATCTTCGGATGCGGCGAAGTTTTCGATTTTATCAAACATGACTTTTCTTTCGAAAGGGGCCACAAACCTGCGACCGTACAATGGCAAAGGGGGCTGCATTCCATGCAGAACGCAGCCCCCTCAGGTTGTGGCAATGGCGCGGGGCCGTTACCGCAGCTAAAGCTTAGTCAGCTGCTGGTGCGCCAACTTCACCGATTGTCTGGCCGGCCAGGAAGGTGGATGTGGCGGCTGTCATGTCTGTGGCACCGGTCTGGATGGAGCCGTATGCGGCAATCGCGAGACCAACAACCGCAGCTGTCAGAACAACCCAGTCAACTGTTACGGCGCCGTCTTCGTCATTGCGGAAGTTTTTTACGAATTTCATCATGGTAGTATCCCTCCAAAGGATTTTAGGTTTCAAAGTTTCCAACCCTGCCTTGCGTACCGGCCCGCTCTCATTCAGGCCTGCTCGACTTGGTATGACGCTATATAGCTGTATGAATGGGGCATGAATTTGACGGCAAATGCGGCATTTGCTTCCATCTGACGGAATGATTGCAGTTTTTTTCCAAGCACATGAATTTAAACGATTTTTTAAATCGCATTGCTGAATAGTGGTTAATGGCTGCGGCTGAAACATCGCAATTGTGGCGAAATCGCCATGGTTGAAGGTCTCATTTGCTAGCCTCAGCGCCGGATTTCCGCAATATTGATGGAAAAAAGCAGTCAAAAGTAAAAGCAGGTTCCATGAAACGGATATCTCTATTGGTGATCTCGGGCGTTCTAGCGGCCTTTATGCCTGTTTCGGGTGAACTGCGCGCTGAATCCCCAGCGCCTTTCCCTGATTTCAAGCCAAAGTTTGTAAAACCGCCCAAGGCGGGTGAGACAAAGCGGGTCACGGTTCAGATTAACCGTCCGAAACCTGCTGTAGCGCCTGCCGCATCGGCAACGGTTGCGCCGTCTGGCAGTGTGGCGCGGACGTCCCAGGGGCAATATGACTGGTTCTGGACGAAAATCTCACCTGATGTAGAGGATTCGGGTCCGGGACGGCTCGAGATGGCGATGAACACACTGGCGGGCGCCGGTGCACAGGTCCAAGCGCCACGGCTTCAGCATATGCAGGACATAGCAAAGCTGCACGGGATTGATATCTTGCGCTCTAGTATCGGGACTAAAGTGTCTCCCGCGCTGGCGCTTGCCGTGATTTCGGTGGAATCTGCGGGACGTGTGGATGCGGTTAGCTCGGCGGGCGCGCAGGGGCTGATGCAATTGATGCCTGATACCGCCAGCCGCTTTGGCGTATCAGACAGTAGCGTGCCACAAGAGAACATCGCAGGCGGGATCAAGTATCTCGATTGGTTAATGGGGCATTTCAGCAATGACCCGATTTTGGTGCTGGCAGGATATAATGCGGGGGAGGGGTCGGTGCGGAAACACGCAGGTGTGCCGCCATTCCCCGAGACGCGCGATTATGTGCCCAAAGTCTTGGCCGCATTTCAGGTCGCCAAGGGGCTATGTAAAACGCCGCCCGAGTTAATCTCGGACGGCTGTGTGTTTGCGTCGATGAAATAGGACGCAAACACCGTTTGCTATCTAGTAGAAGGCGCTTTGCTAGACCAAAGTCGCATCCGTGGCAGCGCGCAGTTCTTCTTCGCTCACCCCTTCGGCACATTCGACAATGCGCAATCCGCCCTCGACCACGTCCAGTACGCCTAGATTGGTGATGATACGGTCCACAACGCCTTTGCCCGTAAGCGGCAAGGTGCACTCTTTGAGTACCTTGCTTTCGCCGTGCTTGTTTGCGTGATCCATGACCACGATCACCCGACCCACACCCGCAACCAGATCCATCGCGCCGCCCATGCCTTTGACCAGCTTGCCGGGAATCATCCAGTTGGCCAGATCACCGTTCTCGGCCACTTCCATAGCACCAAGGATTGCCGCTGCAATCTTGCCGCCACGGATCATGCCGAAGGAGGTCGCGCTGTCGAAATAGGCGGTGCGGTCCATCTCGGTGATGGTTTGCTTGCCTGCGTTGATCAGGTCAGCGTCCTCTTCACCCTCATAGGGGAAGGGGCCCATGCCCAGCATGCCGTTCTCTGACTGAAGGGTGATATCCTTGTCGCCGACATAGTTGGCCACCAGCGTCGGAATGCCAATGCCGAGGTTCACATACATGCCGTCTTCAAGTTCTTGAGCGGCGCGTGCCGCCATTTGATTACGATCCCAAGCCATGATTATGCTTCCTCGCGTTTACGTGTGGTGCGTTGTTCGATGCGGTTCTCGTGCTCACCCTGGATAATGCGGTGCACGTAAATGCCGGGCAGGTGGATGTGATCGGGATCAATGCTGCCTGTGGGCACGATCTCTTCAACCTCGACAATACAGACCTTGCCGCACATGGCCGCAGGCGGGTTGAAGTTGCGCGCTGTCTTGCGGAAGACCAGATTGCCCGTCTCATCCGCTTTCCAAGCCTTCACGATGGCGAGATCCGCAAAGATACCTTCCTCAAGGATATAGTCCTGACCGTGCCAGTTCTTCACATCCTTGCCTTCTGCGATCACAGTGCCCACGCCTGTTTTGGTGTAGAAGCCCGGAATACCGGAGCCGCCTGCGCGCATCCGTTCGGCCAATGTGCCCTGCGGCGTGAATTCCAGCTCAAGCTCACCGCTCAGATACTGGCGCATGAATTCCGCGTTTTCCCCGACATAGGAGGAGATCATCTTCTTGACCTGTTTTGTTTGCAGCAGGATGCCGATGCCAAAGTCATCAACGCCTGCGTTGTTCGATGCAAAGGTCAGATCTTTGGTACCTGCATCGCGGATCGCGGCGAGCAAAAGCTCGGGGATGCCGCACAGGCCAAAGCCGCCCGATGCGATTAACATGCCGTCCTCGAGGACCCCGTCGAGGGCCTCTGCGGCGCTTCCGTATATTTTCTTCATCTTAAACGCTCCCGTGAACCGTGAAGTGGTCGAGGGAGTTTGTGACGCTGGGCGCAGCAGGTGTCAATGATATGCTGCGCCGCAGCGGCGGCAGAGAGCTAGAGCAGGCGCACCTGCGTGCCGACTGGGGCGATGGCAAAGAGTTCTTCGACCTTGTGGTTGTAAAGGCCGATACAGCCGTCGGAGGACATGCGCCCTATCTTGCGCGTGTCATGTGTTCCGTGGATCAGATAGGCAGGCCATGACAGATACATGGCGTGTGTCCCCAGTGGATTACCGGGGCCGGGGGGCATGTATTTGAGGGTCGGATCACGCTCCATCATCGAAGCTGTCGGGGTCCAGTCGGGGCCCACACGTTTGCGCACGATACGGGTATAGCCTCGCTTCGTGAGCTCTTCTGTGCGGGGGACGGACGAGGGATACATTTTGTAGGTCTCTCCGTCACCGCTCCAGAAATGGAGCGTGCGGGAGTCGATATCCGCAACAATCGCCCCTTTGCCGAGTGTATCAAAGTGATCCTGCCAATGCTGTAGCGTGAAGCCCATGATGTTGCGGCGGTTGACTGCGGGGGCTTCAAGAACCTGCGCGTGCGCAGTCGCAGGCAGTGCTGTAGCGGCCGCCGCTGTCAGCATGAGACGTCTGCGTGAAATGGATGTGGTTGTCATTTGGCTGCTCTCTTTCTCAACAATTGAGTTTTTAAGGGCAGGTAAAGAGGGAGCAGGCCTGTGTGCAAGGCAGATCGACCAGTCTGACAGCATCGTGAACTTGTGCGCTATGGCCTCATTGAAAAGGCCATAGCGTTCGGCTCTTTATGTTTCTTTCTTCGCCGCTGTCTTTTTTGCAGCGGGCTTTTTAGCAGGTGCTTTCTTTTTCGCGGCAGGTTTTTTGGCGGCGGCCTTTTTCTTGGGCGCTGCCTTCTTTTTGGCCGCAGGTTTCTTCTTTCCTGCCTTCTCTGCACGCTCGTCGATCAGAACCACGGCCTGATCAAGGGTGATCTCCTCAGGCTCGATCGTGTCGGGGATGGTCGCGTTGATCTTTTCCCACTTCACGTAGGGGCCGTATTTGCCCTTCATCACGTTCACAGGACCACCAGCAACAGGATGCTCGCCCAATTCCCGCAGGGGGGCCGCCGCGACACCGCGTTGCCCGCGCGAGGCGACTTTTTCGGCAAGCAACTGCACGGCGCGGTTCATCCCGACGGTGAACACCTCGTCAATGCCTTCAAGGTTGGCGTTCGTACCACCGCGATCAGAGGTCGAGGGCGCGTGCTTGAGATAAGGGCCATAGCGCCCGATGTTGGACCAGACCATGATGCCATCCTCGGGGTGTGGCCCGATCTGGCGCGGAAGCGACAGCAACATCACAGCGCGTTCGAGGTCCAGCTCTTCTGGCGCCCAATCCTTGGGGATCGACTGGCGCGGCGGCTTTGGTACTTCTTCGGTTTGCGGGCCGCGCTGCACGTAGGGCCCAAAGCGGCCTTTGAACACACGGATCTCGTCACCGTTGTCCTCGCCCAGAAGCTTGCCATCGGGGGGGATGGCGGAGGCTTCGGCCTCTGGATCGGGCGGGCCGAAGGGGCGGGTGTAGCGGCATTCGGGATAGTTTGAGCAGCCGATAAACGCGCCGCCAGAGCGCGCGGTGCGCATGCTCAAACGGCCAATCTCGCAGTTGGGGCACAAGCGCGGGTCTTTGCCGTCACCCTGATCTGGGAAGATATGCGGGGCCAGCACATCGTTAATTTTTTCCAGCACTTCGGTGATGCGCAGCTCTGATGTCTCGGCAATAGCGGCAGAGAAATCGCGCCAGAATTTGTCGAGCACGTTCTTATACTCGGCATCGCCAGCGGAGACTTTGTCCAGTTGGTCCTCAAGATCGGCGGTGAAGTCATATCCGATATAGCGGCGGAAATAATTCTCGAGGAATGCGGTAACCAGACGGCCCTTATCCTCGGGGATCAGGCGCTGACCGTCGCGGCGCACGTATCCACGGTCCTGAATGGTGGTGACGATGCTGGCGTAGGTGGACGGGCGGCCGATGCCCAATTCTTCCATCCGCTTGACCAGAGTAGCCTCGGTGTAGCGGGGCGGCGGCTGGGTGTGGTGCTGGGTGCCAAGCACGGCGGCACCCTCGGCCAGCAATGCGCCTGATTTGCGTTGCATGCCAGCGGCGGGACCGTTGTCTTTATCGTCCAGAACATCACCCTCGGCGGCAACACCCTCGGATTTGTTGAAATCCGCCTGAAGCCGTGTCGCGCTCGCCTTTAGCAGCGCATCGCCACCCGTGATCTGGGGCAGACGTTTGTCATCGTCATCGGCGGCCACATCATCGCGGCCTTCTTCATAGACTTTGAGAAAGCCGTCAAAGATCATGACCTGACCGCTGGCGCGCAGGCCAACCTGTTTGTCTGCTGACCCGATCTCGACAGTTGTACGCTCGAAGCGGGCCGTTTCCATCTGGCAAGCCAGCGTGCGTTTCCAGATCAGATCATAAAGCTTGCGTTGGTCACCATCCATCAGTTTGAGATCGGAGGCGTCACGGCTCATATCGGTGGGGCGCACGCATTCGTGGGCCTCTTGCGCGTTCTTGGCCTTGTTTTTGTAGACCCGCGGCTTCTCGGGCACATATTTCTTGCCATAGCGGTCGGTGACGACGTCGCGGGCCATCTGTACGGCCTCGGGCGCCATGTCGATGCCATCGGTCCGCATGTAAGTAATGTGACCCGCTTCATAGAGACGCTGCGCCGTGCTCATCGTCTGGCGCGCGCCCATGCCGAATTTGCGGCTCGCCTCCTGCTGGAGCGTCGAAGTCATGAAGGGCGGCGACGGGTTGCGCGAGGCGGGTTTCGCCTCAACGCTGCTGACGCTGAGATCGCGGGAGGCCACGGCCTGCACGGCCATCTCGGCCTTTGTTACATCGCCCAGATCGAATTTATCGAGCTTTTTGCCCGCAAGCTCCGTCAGGCGCGCTTCAAACTCCTGCCCTGCGGGCGTGGTGAGCACGGCCTTGACGGACCAGAATTCACGGGGGCGGAAGGCCTCGATCTCCATCTCGCGCTCGCAGATGATGCGCAGCGTTACCGATTGCACGCGGCCTGCGGATTTCGCGCCGGGCAGTTTGCGCCACAAAACGGGGGAGAGGTTGAAGCCCACCAGATAGTCCAGCGCGCGGCGGGCGAGATAGGCCTCGACCAGCGGCATGTCGACCTGACGCGGGTTTTTCATCGCCTCTGTCACGGCGGATTTGGTGATGGCGTTGAACACAACGCGGCTGACGGGCGTGTCTTTCTTGATCGACTTGCGCAGAGTGAGCGCTTCTTGCAGGTGCCAGCTGATCGCCTCGCCCTCACGGTCGGGGTCGGTTGCGAGGATCAGTTCGTTGTCATTTTTAAGTGCGTCGGCAATCGCTTTGACGTGTTTTTTGGAGCCGCTGTCGATCTCCCACAGCATCTCGAATTCATTGTCGGTGTCGACCGATCCGTTCTTGGGAGGCAGGTCACGGACGTGGCCGTAGGAGGCCAGAACCGTAAAGTTGTCACCGAGATATTTGTTGATTGTCTTGGCCTTGGCGGGAGATTCGACAACAACTACTGGCATAAAATTCGGTCCTTGGAGTGCGTGGTACGCGGCGTCTGTGGCCAGTGTCATGTGGGATGGAGGGGGGCAATGTCAATGCACAGTGCACCAAGTGGCTGCGCAGAGTGCGGGGAAATTACTGATTTTTGATGCTTATCGAGGGCGCGTACCACTGGCTGATGGTTTGTCGTGACTAGACAGCCTTGGACAAGAGGCCGCCCGCAGTGCGCAGCACCTTGCCGTCCATCTCAAGCTCGACCAGCGCGGGCGTGAGTGCTGCAGGCGGGAGTTGTAGATCGCGGATAAGCTGGTCCTCGGCCACGGGTGAGGGGCCAAGGCGTTGCAAGATCGACAAGTGCAGGCTTGCCGCTTCGCGCAGGGTGCGGCGCGGTTTTTTGGGGTGCGGGGCAGGGGG
>OJDV01000071.1_pt1 | contig 70485 bp, 76 predicted proteins | sample 1592911 | NCBI WGS metagenome assembly OJDV01 (sample SAMN05416860, study PRJEB24817) | seawater metagenome | isolation source: Sea water | place: Canada:Atlantic | collected 2013-11 | reverse complement strand
TATATAAGTGAAGTCACCCGCCCAATGTGTACGCAGCTCCTTCGGTGGTCCAATAACCTTCAACTGGTTGCCAGTAGCTGAATAAAACTCATGCTTTCCAGGGTTGGATACATAAAGGCCTGTAGTTGACGCCTTAATGCCTAGCTCTCGCATTAATCGGTTTATACGCCGACGACTACAGGGGGAGTCTCGACGTACTAACTCTCGATGTAAACGAGCAGCTCCATAGGCGCGCCTACACCCTTGGTGCAACTCACGAATGACGTCCATTAACTGCAGATCATAGCGTCGTCGGTTGCTCATTGGTCTATCAGACCATGCATAAAAACCACTAGCAGAAACACCAAGCAGTTCGCACAAGCGGGTGATCTTAAAATGAGCGCGGTTCTTCTCGATAAACGCGAATTTTGCTATGGGTTTTCCTTGAAGAACCGCTCCGCCTTTTTTAGTAGCTCCACCTCGTCAGTACGGTTAGCTAGCGCCTTCTCTAAATCCTTTATGCGTTTGTTTGCCTTAACCAGCTCAGCTTCTTTTGCCACTAGCGGGTCGGTACGAGTCGGTCGTCGCTTAGGCGACGACTTTATAGGCTTCATGTGCTTATTTTCCTTCAGTTCTCCTTTACGATGTTCCATCTGCCAGCGGTAAAGCATGACAGGATGAATACCTAAAGAGTCTGCAATATCCTTTGCCATAACGCTAGGATGGTTAGCCAACTTAACGGCCTGCAGCTTGAATGCTAGGGTGTAACGATCATATTGTCTTTTCTTAGTTTGTCCCATTGTCTAGACCTCTTTGATAAACAGTAATTAACTGTCCATTAAAGTGGTGCTAGATCAGCGCGTTTGCGCGTCACGTTTCAGTCGCTTGTTAGTCATTATTTGACTTTTCTCGAAAATCGCTTCCGCCATCATTTCGCTTGGGTGTTTCTCTCCTAGAGGGGTTCTGCCTAAAGTAGGATTGAAGTCCCCGTTTTTGTGCATATTCCATTCAGCATCTAGCAACCTATGGTCCATATGATTTAGGTTAAGATTAAGCCAATTGACTAGTTGCTGGAAATTCTGCGCGAACGCTTCACCTTTCCGCTCTGTTAAATGCATCTGTAGATCGATAGGGTATATATGAGATTCCGCTAACATTATTGCAGCGCGAGCTGTGCCAAGAAGCTCCTGCCCAGTAAACTTGTTTGGGAAAGGGAAAAAATCGTGCCGAAGCCCGTATTCGATGCGAGATTGTTTTCCATGTGACCAGTATCTATCTTCGATGATGTTTAGTCGATCTTTATAGGTCTTGAGAATTTCGGACTCTACTTCTTTTTGCGTATGCGCTTTCAGTTGCTCGAAAGTCTTTAGAGTTACATTAGTACTTCTTGAGGCTTCTTTGGCGCCACTTTGGAATCCCACAAGCGAAACTATAAACCCTCTATCAGCACCGACATCATCGACGATAGATCTTAAAGTCATAACTTCTGCTTTCGTAACTTTGGTTTTCCAATGCTTAGCTTCTACTATCCAAACCAAATCTTCTCCAAGAAATCTCGTGCGTACTAAGATATCGATATCATGTGCTGTACGTACGCCGGAAATCCTGACATTGGTTTCTGCGTCTGCGCCAAGCGAAACGAAGTGTTCCTTAATTTTTTCTTGAAAAGCGAACCAGTCTTCATTCATTTCTTGGCCCATAGGGATGCCTAACGCCTCTGCTCAGGCGCCAAAAAATGCTGGCGTGGATTTTGCGCTAGCAAAAGACGTGACGGCATTTTTTGATCGCTCTGAAGCGGCTTGTTATGCATTGATTGCTCTTAACCTATTTATGAGGAGCAAAACATTAGCTAAATATTGAACTGCATCATCTTGGGTAAGATACTGCAGCTCTCGTGAGTGATGGGCTGCCTGGTTCCTAAGCATCTGCATCTTCTTCAATAATCTAAGTTCTTCACGGCTCAGCTTTTCACTACCGACTAAAGTATTCAGTGCCTTATTTGGCGTTACGAAAGCTCTTGATTTTGATTGCATCCCAAGCCTATGGGCGGTAGTCATGATCTCTCTTTCAAGTTCGGTCCAAGCTAACGTTATAGCTGCTGGGGGAGATACCCTTGCGACTTCCTCTACTTCGCTCTGAAGCTGTTCGATCTCTGACACTTCATCATCTGATAACACGCTGTCTTTTTCAGTCGAGAGCGCGTTTGTTTCTTCAGATATCTTCTCTATCTCTTTTGAGAGATCAATTTCCAGGTCTCTCCATTTAAATCTATTAAGGGTTAGTAGTAGCTTTGATAAAGGTGTACGTAGCCACCACACAACTATGAGAACTGTGCATGGCCATGCAATAGAATCAATCAAGCTAGCCGACCACTCTAAAATACTCACTTAACTCTCCAAAGATGCATAACAGCATGTTTATGAGAACTACCGCCTCATAACTATTAATCGGAATTGCGCTCTTTATTTCCGTATGTCCACGGTTTAGCATCCTGTTCTAAAGAGAATCGGACCGGTCCAAGCAATTAAAGTGGAAACCCGCCCACTAATATACCCCCATAAGAGGCGGGATCAAGCAAAGATATTGTGGCTCACGAACAAACCCGCGAAACCGAACCAACCCAACGATCAACGACGTTCGCCTCAACCCAAATCCCCCGGCACATCCACATCCCGCAAGACCCCCTCATCCTCCACAGCAAGCTTCGATATAGAGTCTGCATGCTCCCTCATAACCCCCCGAGCCCCAACATCCCCAGTAGCCCCCGCAAGCAGCTCAAACCACGTCCGCCCAAACCCCACAGGATTCCCACGTTGCCCCCGAAACTCAGGCACAACGATAGAGTCTTCGTTTAATGAATTCAGAAGTTGGGTATAAGTAGCAGTCTTAATAAAAGGCATATCCGCAAGACACACCAGTGCCGCAGACCAATCGGGAACACCCTGAATCCCACAGGCAAGCGTATGCCCCATGCCTTTATCAGCATCGGGACAAAGCACGGTATTGTCTTTAGGGCTGCCAGCAGCCAATAGGATATTAAGAAGCTCAGGCCGCGTAACAACCAGTATATTGTCAGTAGCAGCTTTTATGCGGGCGTAGGTTTGCCCGAAGACGGTATTACCGTTGGGGAGGAGGGCGTTGAGTTTGATGCCGCCGAAGCGGCGACTAAAGCCGGCGGCCAACAGGATGACGCCTTGTGGGGGCTTGGGGTCATCCTGTTGGCCTGGCTGCTGTAGGTACTCTGTCGGCATGGCAAGATCTCTAAAGCCAGTGCCGTTTTGCTTAGTGCAGCACTCGGTCGCTGGAGAGGTCGTCAGCTTCTTCTTGCTGAGCAATCTCTATTATGAAACTGCGCTCTTCTTTGCTCTCTTGGTTCTGCTTTGCACTTTGGCCATCGTTGTCGCTGCTCGGTACCGCCACGCTCAGTTTCTGCTCGTTCGCCAGTTGCTGTAGGTCTAGCAGCTCGCGTTCGTTCTCTAGCAGTTCCTGGCTCAGCGCGCTGGCCTCGGGCTTGTTCTCGCTAAGCGTCAGTTGCAGGTCCAAATGACGCTTTAGGCGTTGTACTACTCCGGTCATCACCTCGATGGTGTCGCTCAACTGGTCGAGCGACATCAGGGTGGTGTCGGGGCTTTTCTGTTGGTTCTTGTCACTGCTCATTAACTCGCTCCTACTACTGCAAGGACGGCTTATTCCCAGCTCAAGGCCCCACCAGTTTGGTACTCGATCACGCGGGTCTCGAAGAAGTTCTTCTCTTTGCGAAGGTCCATGATCTCCGACATCCATGGGAAGGGGTTCTTGGCGCCTTTGAACTGCTCGGGCAGGCCAATCTGTACCAGTCTTCGGTTCGCGATGAACTGTAGGTACTCTTCCATCATGGGGGCGTTCATGCCCAGTACGCCGCGCGGCATGGTGTCGCGTGCGTATTCGATCTCGAGCTGCGTGGCCTGCAGAATCATCTGCGTGGCCTCTTCCTTCATCTTGTCGGTCCACAGGGAAGGGTTCTCCAGCTTGATCTGGTTGATCATGTCGATGCCGAAGTTCAGGTGCATAGACTCGTCGCGCAGGATGTACTGGAACTGCTCCGATGTGCCGGTCATCTTGTTGCGACGGCCCATGGACAGGATCTGGGTGAAGCCGCAGTAGAAGAATATGCCTTCCAAACAGCAGTAGAACGCGATCAGGTTCTTTAGAAGCGCCTGGTCGGTCTCACGCGTGCCGGTGTTGAAGTTCGGGTCGCTCAACTCCTGGGTGTACTTCAGGCCCCAAGAGGCCTTCTTCGCAACGGAAGGGACTTCGTGGTACATGTTGAAGATCTCGCCTTCGTCCATGGCCAGAGACTCGATGCAGTACTGATAGGCGTGGGTATGAATCGCTTCCTCGAAGGCCTGACGCAGGATGTACTGGCGGCACTCGGGGTTAGTGATCAGACGGTACACGGCTAGCACCAAGTTATTAGCCACGAGGGAGTCGGCGGTAGAGAAGAAGCCCAGGTTACGTTTGACGATCAGACGCTCGTCTTCGGTAAGGCCGGTCTTGCTCTTCCACAGCGCGATGTCCGCGTTCATGTTCACTTCTTGTGGCATCCAGTGGTTGGAACAACCATCCAGATACTTCTGCCACGCCCAGTCATACTTGAAGGGCACAAGCTGGTTGAGGTCGGCGCGACAGTTGATCATGCGCTTGTCGTCCACCGCAACGCGCTGGGCAGACTCTGCTAGCTCGTCTATGCCTGCGGTCAGGTCTAACTCTTCCAGAGACTCGATGGCGGCCTGCACGGCTTCGCTGGCGATCACTTCGCTGTCGCTATCGCTCTTCTCAACTGGAGCCGGGCGCGGGCTAGCGGCGGTGGCGCTGTCCATACGGTTAGTAGGGGCGGGCGCTGCCGGTGCTACTGGCGCTGCGGGGGCCGGCTTTGGGGCCGCAACTGCTTCTGCTTGCGCCGCGCGTGCTTGCACACCTACGGCGTCGGCCTTGGTCTTCGTGGCTGATGTAGTGGAGGTGTTCTCCTCCACATCAAACTCATCCCATGACAACATAATAAAATCCTCTTTACGTGTATCTTCTTGTTAGCGAGGCGAGCCGCCAGGGTTACTGGCAGGCTTCGCAATCCGGATCGTCGATCGAGCAGGCCTGCGGTACCGCAGCGCTCTCCATCTGACTAGACACAGCGTTGAGGCTGTTGTTGTCGATGGTGGACTTCTCCGTGGATGTGGCGGCTAGTGCACGCAGATAATAGGTCGTCTTGAGACCGCGTAGCCAAGCCATGCGGTAGGTGACGTCTAGTTTCTTACCGTTAGCACCGGCGATGTACAGGTTCAGAGACTGGGCCTGGTCGATCCACTTCTGACGACGGCTTGCGGCGTCTACTAACCAGCGTGGGTCGATCTCGAATGCCGTGGCATACAGCTCTTTGATGTGCTGCGGAATGCGGTCGATCATGCGCACGCTGCCATCGTAGTATTTCAGGTCGTTCGCCATCACGCTGTCCCACAGATCCAGAGCCTTGAGGTCGTTGATCAGGTAGGGGTTCACCACGGTGAACTCGCCCGAGAGGTTCGACTTCACATACAGGTTCTGATAGGTCGGCTCGATCGACTGCGACACGCCGCTGATGTTGGCGATGGTCGCAGTCGGTGCGATAGCCAACACGTTGGAGTTACGCATGCCAACGTTGCTGATGCGCTCGCGCAGGCTGTCCCAGTCCATTGAAGAGTTCATGTTCACGTCGAGGAACTCGGCGCCGCGCTCTTCGGATAGTAGCTTCAGTGAGTCGATCGGCAGAATGCCGCGGTCCCACAAGGAGCCCTTATAGCTCTCATAAGCGCCACGCTCTTCGGCCAGATGAGTCGATGCCTCGATAGCGTAATAGCTGATCGCTTCCATAGAGGAGTCGGCAAACTCTACCGCTTTATCGGACGAGTAGGGGATCTTCATCGCGTACAGCGCGTCTTGGAAACCCATGATGCCCATGCCGATAGGACGGTGGCGCAGGTTAGAGGTCTTGGCCTGATCTACGGAGTAGTAGTTAATGTCGATCACGTTATCCAACATGCGCACTGCAGTCTTAATAGTGCGGCGCAGCTTCTCGATGTTCAGGCCGTTCTCGTCCACATGGTTCACCATGTTGACGGAGCCTAGGTTACACACCGCCACTTCTTCTGCGCTGGTGTTCAGAGTGATCTCTGTACACAGGTTAGAGGAGTGGATGGCGCCCACGTGTTGCTGTGGCGAGCGCACGTTGCACGAGTCTTTGAAAGTGATCCATGGGTGGCCAGTCTCGAATAGCATCGAGAGCATCTTGCGCCACAGGTCCTTCGCTTTCAGAGTCTTGTAGACCTCGATCTTGCCGGCGATAGCCAGGCGCTCGTATTCGCAGTAAGCCTCTTCGAAGGCGCGGCCATGCAGGTCGTGCAGGTCCGGCACATTGTTCGGAGAGAACAGAGTCCAGTCGCCGTCTTGGAAGACGCGCTTCATGAACAGGTCAGGAATCCAGTTGGCGGTGTTCATGTCGTGGGTACGGCGACGATCGTCACCAGTGTTCTTACGCAGCTCGATGAACTCTTCGATGTCCAAGTGCCAAGTCTCTAGGTAGGCACACACGGCCCCCTTACGCTTGCCACCCTGGTTCACGGCCACGGCCGTGTCGTTCACGACTTTCAGGAAGGGCACTACACCCTGTGACTTGCCATTGGTGCCAGTGATGTGGGCACCCAGTGCGCGCACTGGCGTCCAGTCGTTACCAAGACCGCCAGCCCACTTAGAGAGCATGGCGTTGTCGCGGATGGCGCTGTAGATGCCGTGCAGGTCATCGGGCACTGTCGTCAGGAAGCAAGAGGATAACTGCGGACGCAGGGTGCCGGAGTTAAACAGCTGCGGAGTCGAGGTCATATAGTCGAAGCTGGAGATCAGGTTGTAGAACTCGATCGCACGCTCTTCGCGGTTCTCTTCGTTGGACGCTAGGCCCATGGCGACGCGCATGAAGAATACTTGTGGCAGCTCGAAACGCACGCCTTCGCTGTGGATAAAGTAGCGGTCGTACAGAGTCTGTAGGCCCAGATAGGTGAACTGTGCGTCACGCTCTGCCTTCAGAGCCTCGCCCAATACTTCTAAGTCGTAGTCGAGCAGGTGCGGAGACAGCAGACCAAGCTCGGCGCCTTTCTCGATATAGGTGCGCAGCGCAGCAGGGTAGCGGTAGTGCATCTCGCCCTGAGTGGCGTTCTCGGCTATGCCAAGGAAGCTCAAAGCCTCGGAGCGCAGGGTGTCCAGCAGCAGACGCGCAGTCACATAAGAGTAATTTGGATCTTTCTCAACCATGGTGCGGGCGGTCATGACGGAGGAGGTCCGCACGTCGGCAATGCGCACGCCTGGGTAAAGATTCTTGATGGTCTCGGTGTAGATGGCATCTGCAGATACGCTATCGAGCCCCTCGCAGGCCTCGTCGATAACGGTGCGCAGGCGCAATGTATCCAGTGGGCCCTGTGTGCCGTCGGCATAGGTCACGTTGATCGCAGGAATCTCTTCGTGCTCACGCACGCGTTGTTGGTCGCGTAGGCGCGCGCGCTCGGCGCGGTAGAGTACATAGCTGCGCGCAACCTTGTGCTCGCCAGTGCGCATCAGCGCCAGCTCGACCTGATCCTGGATATCCTCAATGTGAATCGTGCCTCCCGAAGGCATGCGGCGACGGAAGATAACGCTGATCTGTTTGCCCAGTTTGACCACGGTGTCATGCACGCGCGAAGACGCCGCGGCGGTGCCACCCTCTACTGCTAGATAAGCCTTGGTGATAGCGACGACGACTTTCGACTCGTCGTAGCCCACAACAGCGCCATTACGTTTAATGACGCGGATTTGCCCTGGCGCGGTGGCAGAACTCGCAGAGGAAGATTGAGTTTTGCCCGTCTGCGCAGAGGTGCTGGCGCTAGATTGACTTTGGGGTTCGGTCTGCATTGAGGATCTCCATGATGTTTTTATGTCTATTCGATCCCGCGGGGCTGCTGGGGTGACGGAAACCGAAGACTGCATGACTTTGTGGTCGATTGTGCCTGATGTTGCGTGTCGTGATTTCCCTGCTAGAAACAGGGAGATAGCGCTTGTATCGCTGTTTTTCATCTGCTAAGCGGAATTGATTCAAATACTATATATAGGGTCTTTCTGAATCAAGGGCACAAGATAGAGCGCAAACGACTCGAATGCAAGCCCTTTTTCTGTGTGTAAGTTGTGGATAAAGTGGGTATAGAAATCTTTATTAGCGAGGCTGCGAAATGGTGCAGGGCTTGTGCTACCGGACGGTGCAGGGTTCTGTGTAGATTCGACACAGAATGCACAAGGAATCCACCATTGTGGTGCAGTATTAGTGTAGGAGCGCTTGCCCTCGTAAGGGGGCAAGCGCTCCTACAGGGTGGTTGATTTGGATCTGTGGGGTGTTTGGGTTATCGCCTGCAGGGCAGGCTCCTACAGTCAGAGCATCATCCCATTGCCGAGAGTAACCACTGACTGTAGGAGCCTGCCCTGCAGGCGATTAGGTTTAGAGAGGCACTAACTCGATGTCGCCGCTGATCGTAGTGATGTTCACAGAGCCTGCGCCGGTGCCTGTGGAAAAGTTTAGGTGCTTGCGCGGGCCATAGCGGTCACGGCTAGGGCGTTCATCACTGAAATCGTTCTCGATATCACCGCCGGAGTTAGCGCTGATATCAAAGCTCGCGCTAATGGCCGGCTCTAAAGCAAGGCGCAGGTCCCCACTCACGGTGCTGCCATCGATGCGAGGGCTTAGGGAATCGGCAAGGCGCACGTCGATATCGCCGTTCACAGTGCTCAGCTCTAAGACCTGGGTGCCCGAGAGTCTAAAATCCGCCTCGCCGTTGACGGTGGATATAGACACTTCGGTAGCGCTGCTGTTGGCCCTGATCTCGCCATTGATGGTGCTGTATTCGATACGGCCGGTAGACCCATTATCGGTCACCTCCCCATTGACGGTGCTGATATCGATGCGGCCACTATTATTGCGGCTATCGATCTCGCCATTCACTGCGGCCAAGTGGACGAAGTTGCCCAGCTCGCTGGCGATGATGTCGCCGTTCACGGTGCTGATCTCGCTGCCGCCCGTGATGCCCATGACATCGACATCGACACTGACGCCCTCAAACTCTAGCTCGCTGCCCTGGGGTATCTCGATCTCTAGCTGGGAACCATCGTCACCGTCGCTCCAATTACGCCCGCGGGACGAGCGTGGATAGTCGATCTCGAAACTGGTGAAGCCGTTCTCAGACTCGAGGGTATAGCCCTCGGCGTCCTCGTCTATGGTGCCTCGCACTCGGAACACATTATCGTCAGAGGGGCGGATGCGCACCGTGCCGCGCATTACCTCTATAGAGATGCGCTCGTTGGCACTGACGGAGCGACTCTCGTCGATGGGCTCCTGTGCGCTCGCCGCGAAGGGCAGGAGTAGGCACAGAAGTAGGGCGTTTTTGTTTAGTATCGCTTTCATAGAACGATTCTCCTTCAATAGTATGCAGCCACTTGTGGATCAACCATGGCGAGGGTTTCTAGGTAACTCAGTTGTTGTCGATATAAACGGTCTAGCTGCCGCAGTAGCCGCGGTTCTTCTGGGTAGTAGCTCAATGCGCCGCGCACCTGCTGCACCGCGCCATCCCAAATGGCTAGCTGACGGCTTACGGAAGGGTTGCTGAAGTTCAGGGTGGCCATTTGCGAGGCCTTCTGAGTCTCATACACATTCAAGAGGCTATGCTCCGCCGTCGGTGAGTCCAACTGCGCTAGTGGGGGGGCGGTCACAGAGCTCGGCCCGAGGTCGGGGCGTATCCATATGCTAAGCACCAGCGCTGCCACTACTGCGGCCGCCGCCCAGCTCCAAGGCGCGCGGCGAGCTCGCCGTGGGGGTAATTGTGCTTGCAGCGCGGGCCATAGATCGCGAGCCGGATTTTGGCTTCTAGGCAGTGCCTGTATCGCCAAATCTAGCGCGTCGTCATCCGAGCTATGGGGTGCAATGTCGTCTCTATCGTTCACTCAAACTCTCCTGCAGTAACTGTCTTGCGCGGTGGTAATGGGCCTTGGAGGAACCCTCCGCTATCTCTAATAGGCCGGCGATCTCGGCATGGGTAAAGCCTTCTATCGCAAACAACACAAACACTGCGCGGGCCTGTCTTGGCAGCGCCGCGATGGCCTTCTCTAAATCCTTGGGTACGCCCTCATCGGGCGGCGCCACCTGGCTGTCTGGCTCGCCTTCGTCGACCAAGCGCAGGAGTTTGTCCTTGCGCCACAGGTCGATAGCCGTGTGGGTGGCGATGCGGTGCAGCCAGGTTCCGAAGGCACTATCTCCTCGAAACTGGGGCAGCTGTTGCCAGACCTTGATGAAGGTCTCCTGACAGGCGTCCTCGGCTTTTTGCACATCGACCAATAGGCGCAAACATACGCTATAGGCGCGCCCGACGAACTGGGCATGCAGACGCGCAAATGACGCGAGATCACCGGCCTGTGCTGCGCGGATCAGATGTTGTAACTCCTCGGCCATGTGTTCCCTGTGCCTTTTGTATAGTCCTAAGACGCGCGTTTACCGCAAAGGGTTTAGAGGGGGCTTAAGAAAGATGGCGCTATTATCAATGCCGCAGGGCGTCGACGTCGTTAGCTTCTGCTTGGAGCACGTTCTCTACAGAGCGCTCTTGTAGATTGTCCTGTAGCTTCGATAATTGCGGTAAGAGCTCCGCTACCGAAACTGGCGCGCAGAACAGGAAGCCCTGTTGAGTGGAGCAATTATTCGCTTTTAGGAAGGCGAGTTGTTCGGCGTTCTCTACTCCTTTCGCGGCCACAGTCATGTTTAAGTGTTTGGCCAAGGATATTACTGCAGAGGCAATACTCGTTTCCCCCTCGTCTGTAAAAAGCTTACTAATAAAACTGCGGCTCACTTTTAGTTTGTCCACCGGCAGGCGAGCCAGAACGCTTAAGGAGGTAAACCCTGTGCCGAAGTCGTCGATAGCGATGCTGACACCTAGGCTCTTGAGGTGTGTCATTGTTTTGATCGCATCATCTACATGGTGCATCACCATCAGTTCGGTGATCTCAAACTCTAGAGCATTGGCGTCGAAATTCGTCTCGCTTAAGATGCGCTGGGTCATCGAGATGAGATTTTTGTCGCGAAATTGCTTCTCGGATAAATTAACCGAAACCTTCTGATCACTAAAACCCGCCTCGCGAAGTAGCTGCATCTGTTCGCAGGTCTTGCGCAGTACGATCTCGCCGATCTCGATGATCATCCCGGTCTCCTCGGCAACTGCAATGAAGCGATCTGGCAAGATATCGCCCTCGGCCTGCTGCCAGCGCATTAGCGCTTCGAAGCCGCTGATGCGATGCTCGTTGAGATCGACTTGAGGCTGAAAATACACAACGAAACTCTTGGCCTCTACCGCTATGCGCAGCGCGTTCTCTAGGCTATTGCGCGCCTCATTGGCGAGGTTCATGTCGTCGGTGTAGAACTGCGAGTTATTGCGCCCGGAAGACTTGGCGCGGTACATCGCCATGTCTGCAAAGCGCATCAGTTCATTGGCATCCATTGAGTCGTCAGGCGCGATGGTGATGCCGATGCTGCCGCTGATATTGAGCTCGTGGCCCTCGATCGTGATGGGGTATTGCAGCGACTTGATGATCTTGGAGGCAACCGCGCTAGCAGACTTGCTGTACTTAAGGCTGGAGAGTATGACGGTAAACTCGTCGCCCCCTAGGCGTGCCACGATGTCCTCTTCGCGCACGCATTTTTTGAGACGCTTGGCTACCTCTACCAATAACTCGTCGCCAACATCGTGGCCGAAATTATCGTTGACGTGTTTGAAACCATCTAGGTCGATAAATAGAAGCGCCATGACACCCTTGTTGCGGCGTACCTGCTTGATGCTCTGCTCTAGGCGATCCTTGAACAGGCGACGATTCTCCAGACCGGTCAATGGGTCATAGAAGGCGAGCTGTTCCATCTGTGCATGCATCGCGCGCTGCTGGCTAGTGTCTTCGATGCTCACCACGATGTGGGTTAGCAGGCCAGCCTCGTTTAGAACAGGCGAGGCCGAGACGGCTTGCCAGAACTGCTCGCCGTTCTTGCGCGCGCCGCGCATGGATACGGTCCAGCTTTCTCCGCTATTTATACACTGGCGCATGCCTCGTTGCTCGGAGTCTACCGCGTCGCTGAACTCTAACAGGCGAGCCATGGTGCCAAGCAACTCGGCGCGGGTATAGCCGGTGATCTGTGTGTAGCGCGGGTTCACATATTCGATGATGCCGCTCTTGTCGGTAATCATAACGGCGCCGTGGCTTTGCTCGACTGCGCTAGACAGGATGCGCATGGAGTCTTCGGCCTCGCGCTGCTCTGTAACATCACGCAGGCTGGCGACGATTCCGTTCACGCCAGAGACCTTGCTCATGTCATTGAACTCGGCCTCCATAGTGCGCCACAACCCGTCATGCCGTATGCAGCGCACCGTTTCAAGGGTAATCATTTTGCCGTCTCTCTTTACCGATTTTATGGTCTTGAGTACGACGGGGATGTCGTCGGGATGTAGATAGTCGCTAGGGCGAATGTGGCGACTCTTGGGCGCATTCAGCAGAAGTTTAAGTGCGGGGCTGGTGTAGCGATGACTGCCGTCTGGGTTAAAGATTACCGTGATCTGGCGGGCATTCTCCGTAATGGCGCGAAAGCGATTCTCATCGAGCGCGCGGCGCTGGCGCAGCAGCATATAGCCGCTGAGCCCGACGGTGATTAGCATCAAGGCGCTGCTAAAACCGCTGGAGAGCATATCGAGATTAGGGTTGAGTTCGGTGGCGCCGCGAAAGGCGAACCAGATGTTAATGGCGACAGCGGCCATAGCCGCGCAGAGTACCAATGCGGAGAGAACGAGATTCGTTTTTCGATCTGTTCTAATACGCTTCGGTTTCGCCATGGGGATGTCCTGTGTTACATCGTCCAGCGTGATAGTGAATGCTGCTTGCCTTTAGTCTCGGCACTAGCAGTTGCTGCGCGCCGAGCGTAGAGGCTTATTTTTGACATAGAAACTCGAGCAATGCCTTCTTAGTGTGCAAACGGTTTTCTGCCTCTTCCCAAACTACCGAGTTCGGGGCATCGAGCACTGCTGCCGAGACTTCCTCGCCGCGATGCGCTGGCAGGCAGTGGAAGAATAGGGCGTCGGGTTTAGCTAAGGCCATCATCTCTTCGTCTACCTGATAGTCTGCGAAAATCTGCAAACGCTTCTTGCGCTCTTCCTCTTGGCCCATGGAGGCCCAGACATCGGTAGTCACCAAGTCTGCGTCGCGCACTGCCTCGTGGGGATCGCGCACGATGCGCACATGGGCGCTACGTGCCTCCAATAGCGCCGGCTCCGGGTCGAAACCCTCGGGGCAGGCGATAGTGAGCTGGAAGTCGAACTGCTGCGCGGCATTCATATAGGACTGGCACATATTATGGCCATCGCCGACCCAGGTCACAGACTTGCCCTGAATATCGCCGCGATTCTCGAAATAGGTCTGCATATCGGCCAATAACTGGCAGGGGTGGTAGTCATCGCTAAGCGCATTGATCACAGGCACCAATGAATGCTTGGCGAATAGTTCTAGCTTGCTATGTTCGAAGGTGCGGATGGTAATAAAATCCACCATGCGGGAAATAACTCTAGCCGTGTCCTCTACGGGCTCGCCGCGGCCCAATTGGGTGTCGCCGCTGGCCAGGAATATGCTATTGCCGCCGAGCTGAGTCATCGCGACTTCGAACGCGACGCGTGTGCGGGTGGAAGACTTCTCGAACACCATGGCCAGGGTTTTATGCTGCAGAGAGTCGTTGTGCAGCATCGGGCTGTTCTTGAGGGCGATAGCACGCTGAATAATATGGTGCAGTTCGTCTTTATCAAGATCCATCAATGTTAAAAAGTGTCGAGTAGTCATAGCTAAAACTTGTAATGTCCTTCTCTAAGTACGGTTTGTACTCGTTAGTTTATCCAAAAGGCGACTCTCAGGATGACCCTGCTAATATAGGTTATCGATACACGGAGAGTAACGGGAAAGCGCGAAATTGCGTTGCCGGCAAGAAGCAGCCGAGCAAGTGAACGCAAAAAACTACTATTTCCAAGCAATATTCAGCACAAATGGCAGATTTAAGCGTCCAAATTAAGCAAAGCGGTATCTTATATTACTTTGTGAGGCAGTGGCAATCCGAGTCCGAAGGCCTTATAAGTTCTGGTAAAAATCGCGTTTGCTTTCGTGTAGAATGCCCCCACTTAGCCATTGAGCCGCATGCACTAGACAAGCAATTAGCAGCCGCGCAATGCGCAAATCGCATATCCATCCTTTCAACGCGAGCAGGAAATATTATGAGCATCGAAGCCACTATCAAAGAACAAATCAGTTCCAACCCTATTCTTCTCTATATGAAGGGCAGCCCAGATCAGCCCCAGTGTGGTTTCTCCGCACAGACGGTGAAATGCCTGATGTCCTGCGGCAAGCGCTTCGCATTCGTGGATATCCTGGCGAACCCAGAGATTCGCGCCACACTGCCAGGCATCGCTAACTGGCCTACGTTTCCGCAACTCTATATAGAAGGTGAACTGGTAGGCGGATGCGACATCGTGACCGACATGTTCGAGAACGGTGAGTTGCAGAAGATGGTAGATGCGGTGAAGGTGGATGCGGAAACTGCGTCGTAGGGTTTTTTGAATAGGCCCGCTCCTACAATCAGTGGTTCTATCCACCAATTAATGGGGTCAGAGTAACTTTATCGAACGTAAAGTCGCTGCCCCATTAATCCAGAAGATAAAGTTACTCTGACCCCATCTATCACAGCGGCCAGCCGCCCAAGCGCTTCCACTTGTTGACGATCTCGCAGAACAACTCCGCGGTCTTGTTGGCGTCATATTTCGCCGAGTGGGCCTCGGTGTTGCTAAACTCGATGCCTGCTGCCTCGCAGGCGCGGGCCAGTACCGTCTGCCCATAGACCAAACCACTCAGAGTCGCGGTGTCGAAGCTAGAGAAGGGGTGGAAGGGGTTGCGCTTGAGGTCATGGCGCGCGGTGGCTGCATTGATAAAGCCATGGTCGAAATGGGCATTGTGGGCGACCAGAATAGCGCGCTTGCAATGATTGGCCTTGATGGCGCTACGGATAATCCGAAACATATCGTCGAAGACCTCTTTCTCACCCTTGGCGATGCGCAAGGGGTGGAAGGGGTCGATGCCCGTGAACTTCAAAGCCGCGTCTTCTATATTGGAGCCCTTAAAAGGGATCACGCGTTGGAAGAAAGTCTGCTCTACCTCTAAGTCTCCCTTATCATTAAAGGCCAAGATGACCGCGCTAATCTCTAGAATGGCATCGGTCTTCGCATTGAAGCCTCCACATTCGATATCGACCACCACCGGCAAATAGCCGCGAAAGCGCGCCGCCATAGGGCTGTCGACTGCATCTTCTTCTGTATCAAAACTCATGCGCTGATCTCCGCGACACGCCACTGAAGTTGTTCACCGGCGCGCAGTGGCACAACTCGCTCGGGTCCAAAGGCGTAATCGGCAGGGACCGTCCACGGGGATTTCTCTAATCTAATGCGGCGCTTATTGCGCGGCAGCCCATAAAAGTCTGGGCCGAAATGGCTGGCGAAGCCCTCGAGACGGTCTAGGGCGCCAGCGCGCTCGAACACGTCGGCGTACAGCTCTAGCGCCGCGAAGGCGGTGTAGCTGCCGGCGCAGCCGCAGGCGTTCTCTTTGAGACCGCGGATATGGGGGGCCGAGTCGGTGCCGAGGAAGAAACGCGGGTCGCCACTAGTGGCGGCCTGAATCAAGGCCTGCTGGTGAATGTCGCGCTTGAGAATCGGCAGGCAATACAGATGGGGGCGGATGCCCCCGGCGAGCATGTCGCTACGGTTATACAGTAGGTGGTGGGCGGTAATGGTCGCGCCGACCTGGCCGCTGCTGCTTTGCACGAACTCTACGGCATGGGCGGTGGTGATGTGCTCGAGCACTATTTTTAGTGTCGGGAAGCGTGCGGTAAGTGGCTTAAGTATTTGATCAATAAATACTTTCTCTCTGTCGAAGATATCGATATGCGAGTCGGTAACCTCACCATGCACAAGAAGTGGCATGCCAATTTCGGCCATTACCTCAAGAACTGCGCCTACCTTGTCGATATTGCTAACGCCGTTTTCAGAATTAGTTGTAGCACCCGCTGGATAATATTTGAGTGCGTGAACAAAGCCACTGGTCTTGGCTTTGATGATCTCTTCGGGCTTCGTCGCGTCGGTGAGATAGAGCGTCATTAGCGGGTCGAAGCTTAAGCCGCTGGGAATATTCGCCAATATTCGCTCGCGATAGGCGCGGGCACTAGCGGTATCGACGACAGGAGGTTTAAGATTAGGCATCACTATCGCGCGGCCAAAATAGCGCGCAGTGGCAGCTACGGTGTGGGGCAGGGCGTCCCCATCGCGTAGATGAACGTGCCAATCGTCGGGTTGGAGCAGGGTTATTTGTTTCATGCGGGTTTAAAACCTTGAGTTGCAATGTTCTGTAGGTAAAAAGGTAAAGTTTTCAGCGGGCCGGCCGATGCTTGTCTACTGAGGCACTGTTTATTGTGGACCCCCGTTTTGGGTGTCCTAAAAGCAGGGAAACCTAATGACCAGAAGCGGCGAATGAAAATCAGCCTGAAGTTTACCTTATCTTTGGTGAGTTTGCTCTCTGCGCCCAGCGTGCAGCCGGGCAATCTCGCCTATTACGCGGATTTCGATACTTCGCAGTGGAGCGTGAGTGCCTCGGTATTCGCCTGCACTATTAGTCAATCGATTCCGCGTTTCGGCGAAGCCGTGTTCTATCGGCAGGCGGGTGAACCGATACTATTCCACCTCGAAGCTCTGCAAAGCGACATGGCAGAGGGCCGTGCGTTGATGACCTCTGTGCCTCCTTCTTGGCGACAAAACCTGCGCGAACAGGACATAGGTTATGTGGATGTTGTGCGCAGCAACCGCCCAGTGAGCCTGAACGAGACGCAAACTAGGGTGATACTCGCGGAGATATTCAAGGGCATGATGCCGACGCTAACGCGGCGCACTTGGTATAGCGACCAAGATTCGGTGCAGGTCGCGGTGTCTCCGGTCAATTTTCTGGCGGCCTATCGCTCTTATCAGAGTTGCGCACAGAACCTGCTCCCGGTGAATTTCGGCCAGATCGAGCGCTCCACGGTCTTCTGGAATGCGGGGCAGATGGAGTTGGATGCCCAAGACCGCGCGATGTTGGATGACATCATCCTCTATGTGCAGGCCGATTCGAGTATTTACTCCATACAAATCAATGGGTTCACCGATACCGCCGGCGCAAGCCGCGATAACCTCGAAAATTCTCGGCTGCGTGCCTTCGCCGTTCACGAATACTTGGTGAACCATGGCATTGAAGAGGACATTCTAGAGACCCGCTACTTTGGCGAGACTGCGGAGTATTTGATTGTGCCGAATGAGCGCACGGCGGAAGATCGCGCTCGTAACCGCCGCGTTACATTACTGCTGCGCCGCCGATAATCCATCTCCACGCTTGTTCTCGTCGAATTTCCTCCGTGATCCCTGTACAATACCTCCTCTTTTTTATTCCCCATTTTTGAATGCGCAAATTGCAAGGAGTCAATGATGTCTGGCATCAATAAAGTCGTGCTGGCCTATTCCGGCGGACTGGACACTTCGGTCATCGCGAAGTGGCTGAGTGAAACCTACGGTTGTGAAGTCGTTACCTTTACTGCCGATCTTGGCCAAGGTGGCGAGGTTGAGCCAGCGCGAGCGAAGGCACAGGCGATGGGGATCAAAGAAATCTTCATCGAAGACCTGCGCGAAGAGTTCGTGCGCGACTTCGTCTTCCCGATGTTCCGTGCCAATACCCTATACGAGGGTGAGTATTTGCTAGGCACCTCTATTGCGCGTCCCTTGATCGCCAAGCGCCTCGTTGAGATCGCCGCCGCCACTGGCGCCGATGCCATCTCTCACGGTGCTACCGGCAAGGGCAACGACCAGGTGCGTTTCGAACTCGGCGCCTATGCGCTTATGCCTGGCGTAAAGGTGATTGCTCCTTGGCGCGATTGGGACTTGAACTCCCGCGAGAAGCTAATGGCTTATTGCGAGACGCATAATATCGCTGTCGACAAGAAGCGCGGCACTAAGTCGCCTTACTCGATGGATGCGAACCTTTTGCACATCTCCTACGAGGGCGATCTACTAGAGAACCCGGGCTCGGAGCCAGAAGAGGATATGTGGCTGTGGACGGTCTCTCCAGAGAACGCGCCAGACAAGGCAACTTATATCGATCTGGACTATGTGAAAGGCGATATCGTGGCGATCAATGGCGAGAAGATGTCGCCAGCTACGGTACTTGCTACGCTGAACAAGATCGCAGGGGATAACGGGATCGGTCGTTCCGATATCGTTGAGAACCGCTATGTGGGCATGAAGTCACGTGGCTGCTATGAGACTCCTGGCGGCACGGTAATGTTGAAGGCACACCGTGCGATCGAGTCGATCACACTGGACCGCGAGTTGGCCCACCTGAAAGACGATTTGATGCCGCGCTATGCGACGATGATCTATAACGGTTACTGGTGGTCGCCGGAGCGTTTGGCGTTGCAGCAGCTGATCGATTATTCTCAGCTATATGTAAACGGCAAGGTGCGCCTGAAGTTGTACAAGGGCAACGTAGTAGTGGTTGGTCGTGAGTCTGACGATTCTTTGTTCGACATGAACATTGCAACCTTCGAAGACGATGCGGGTGCCTATGATCAGAAGGACGCGGCTGGCTTCATCAAGCTGAACGCTCTGCGCATGCGCATTGCTGCTGGTAAGGGTCGCAAGTTTAAATAAGCCTTAGAGCTTCGCTTTAAAAGACGCCTGCAAATTTATTTGTGGGCGTTTTTTTTTGAAAATATATCTAATGATTGTAGGAGCGGGCTTGCCCGCGAATGGGTTCGGTGCGGCACATACCTTTTTCGCGGGCAAGCCCGCTCCTACGAGGGCAAGCGCTCCTACCCTAATCCTCGGTTTTTGATTTGTAGTCGCAGAGGTCTTCTATTGAGCAGGAGCCGCATTTGGGCTTTCTTGCGATGCAGACATATCTTCCGTGCAGGATTAGCCAGTGGTGGGCGTCTAACAGATATTCCTTGGGCACATTCTTGATGAGCTTTCTCTCTACTTCCAGTACGTTCTTGCCGGGGGCTAGGCCGGTGCGGTTCGATACGCGGAAGATATGGGTGTCTACGGCCATGGCTACTTGGCGGAAGGCGGTGTTGAGTACGACGTTGGCGGTCTTGCGGCCTACTCCGGGCAGGGCCTCAAGCGCGCTGCGTTCGTCGGGGACCTCGGAGTTGTGATTGGCGATCAGTGCGGCGCAGGTCTTGATGACGTTCTCGGCCTTGGTATTAAACAGGCCGATGGTCTTGATATAGGATTTTAGGCCGTCGACGCCGAGTGCGTAGATCTTCTCTGGGGTGTTGGCTACTGCATAGAGGGGCCGGGTGGCTTTGTTAACGCCGACATCGGTTGCCTGTGCCGAGAGTATCACCGCGATCAACAATTCGAAGGTGGAGCTGTACTCTAGTTCGGTAACGGGGTTGGGGTTCTCGGCCTTGAGGCGGCGAAACATCTCTGCGCGCGTAAGTTTATTCATGATGGTTTTCTCAGCGCGGCCTTGCGCGCCTTGGCGCGGGCCACCGCGGCGGCGATGTCGGACTGGGCCTTCTCTTGGCTCATGATCGGGGCGGTCGTGGGTAAAGTAGTGGGCGGAGGGGTCCACACTCCCATATTGATTGGCTTGCTAGGGGGCTGTTTCATCAATTGTGCGGCGGACTCGCTGGCGAGCTTGCGGCGGGCGACATTAGCGTGGTGCAGCTTCTCTAAGCGCTTGGCGCGGGTGTAGTAGCGCTCGCGCCAGTGGCCACTTAACGCGCGCTGCTCGGAGTCGTTCTTGGCCACTGGGGCGCTCGCGGGCAGCGGCAGCATGTCGATGCAGTCGACGGGGCAGGGGGCGACACATAGATCGCAGCCGGTGCATTCGTTGACTATTACGGTGTGCATTCTTTTCGAGGCGCCGAGTATGGCATCGACTGGGCAGGCCTGAATGCACTTGGTGCAGCCAATGCACTCGTCCTCGCGAATATAAGCCACGGTGCGCGGCGCTTCGATGCCATTGTCGGGGTTCAGCGGCAATATCTCTGTGTTTAGCAGCGCTGCCAAGGCGGCGATAGTGCTACTACCGCCGGGAGGGCACTTATTAATGGCGCCCCCTGTGCCGATCTCCTGCGCATAGGGCAGGCAGCCATCGTGCCCGCATTTACCACATTGAGTCTGTGGTAATAGGGCATCTATGAGGGGGATAAGGGCAGCATTCACTGAAAATTCGACTCCGGTCTGGCGCAAACATAGGGCGCATTCTAGCATGTGAAAGTCTTGCGGATGTACCGTTGCCACTAGCGTGTAGAGATGGCGGCCGTGGCTGCTACTGGGACAGGGCGAGGGAATCGGGTATGCTCAACTAACGCCTTATCTGCCGGAGCAGTTACGCATGATCGAACAATTGAATCTCCAAGTCCGCGCCTTCTTGGCTCAGGCTATGACCGCCGAGTTCTGGTGGCAAGTGCTTGTGATTCTGCTGGCCATTGGGGCCGCCACCTTTATCAACCGTCGCGTACAGGTGGTATTGGAGCTGCGTAGCGCGGGCACGGGCCTGCGCCATCTAGCGGTACGTAGTGCGCAGCGCCTGCTGTTCCCTGTCTCCATGCTGATGGTGTTGGTCAGTGGTAGTGCGATTCTCGAGCGCGAATCCATGCCCGTGCTCCTGCTCGATCTAGCGGTGCCTATCGTAGTGGCGCTGGGGGTCGTGCGCCTCAGTGTCTATGTGCTGCGTAAAGCCTTCACCGTGAACCCACTATTGAAGTCTTCCGAGCACGCCCTAGCGCTTATCGTTTGGGGCTTGGTGATGTTGCACCTGCTGGGCTGGTTATCCCAGATATTGGCGGTGCTAGACAATATCGCGATGCAACTGGGTGAGACGCGCATCTCGGTGCTCTCGGTTGTGCAGTTAATGCTGATCGTAGGGGTAGCCTTCACACTGGCTATCTGGATTTCGGAGGCCATCAATCGTTATCTGCGTCGTTCCGTACATATATCTCCTAGCATGCAGGTGGGTGTCTCAAAGTTCAGTCGTTTCCTGCTAATTACCATCGCCTTCCTGATGGCCTTGAACGCCGTGGGCATCGACCTAAGCTCACTCGCCATCTTCGGCGGCGCGCTCGGTGTGGGCCTCGGTTTCGGTCTGCAGCGTATTGCCTCCAACTTCATTAGCGGCTTTATCCTCGTGCTAGATCGCTCTATCAAGCCCGGCGATGTCATTACCGTTGGCGACAAGTTCGGCTGGGTGCATGAGCTCAAGGCGCGTTATGTGGTGGTGCGTAACCGCGAGGGCGTCGATACGCTAATTCCGAATGAGAATCTGATTACCTCCGAGGTGATCAATTGGAGTTATATGGACCGCAACGTCCGCCTGAAGATTCCTGTGCAGATTAGCTATGACGATGATCCAGAGCAGGCGATGGAGATCATGACGCAATGCGCCTATGCCTCGCCACGGGTGTTGCGCGACCCAGAGCCGTTGGCTCGGCTTATGGGCTTCGGCGATAGCGGCATAGACCTAGAAGTGCGGGTCTGGATAGGCGACCCTGAGAGTGGCTTCGGCAATGTGCGCTCCAGCGTCAATCTCGCTATCTGGCGCGCGTTCAAAGAGGCCGGCATCACGATTCCGTTCCCGCAGAGAGACCTCAATATCAAGCATATGCCCGCGAAGGACTCGCGGCTGGATAATTAAGAGGGCATATGGCCGAGAATAAGCCACAGGTGCAGTGTCGAGTACGCGTAACCCGGGGCGAGGACATTGCGCTTGGCCCAGGTAAGATGCAATTGCTCGCGGCTATCGCCGCGGCGGGCTCGATCTCGGGAGGCGCGCGGGAGATGCGCATGAGCTATCGGCGAGCGTGGCTCCTAGTCGAGACTATGAATAGCTGCTTTCAGACCCCATTAGTAGAGACCGCAACAGGCGGTCGTGCTGGCGGCGGCGCGCAATTGACCGCCGAGGGTCGGAAGGTCTTGGAGGGCTATCAAGCCATGCTGCGTGATGTAGACCAAGTGGCGCAGCAGCATCTGAGCAGGCTCCTGAAGAATAGCCCGCTGGCCCCGGAGGCAGCGCACAATGAAGCGTTCGGCGAGCCGAAAAAGCCGCACTCCCCCTAGCAAGACCTCTTCTTCAGCCCATGGGGCTGAATTGCCACGCTTCATAGAGTATTATCTGCGCCCTCAGGGCTCGCTTCGGCGGGCAGACTTTATCTGTAAATATTGGTGAATGACGTGAAGAAATGGCAATGCATGGTGTGTGAGTTCCAGTATGACGAGGCTTTGGGCCTGCCCGACGAGGGCATTCCTGCCGGTACGCGCTGGGAAGATGTTCCCGAAGATTGGTGCTGCCCCGATTGTGGAGTAGGCAAAGAAGACTTCGAGATGGTCGAGATCGACTAAAAGACCGGTCGCTATTTAGCGGCTGAAGCGTAATAGTGAATAAGGAAGAGACTCAAGTGCAAGACGCAGCAAAGCAACGCCACATCCTAGTGACCATGGCCCTCCCGTATGCCAATGGTCCCATCCATCTTGGCCACATTTTAGAGGCCGTGCAGACGGATGTCTGGGTGCGCTTTCAACGCCTAAAGGGCGAAGACTGCGTCTACGCATGCGCCGACGATACCCATGGCACGGCAATTATGCTGCGCGCACAGAACGAGGGTATTGCGCCGGAGGAATTGATTGCCCGTGTGCAGGCCGAGCACGAGCGCGACTACGCCAAGTTTAATATTGGATTTTCGCATTTTCACTCGACCCACTCGATCGAGAATGAGCGCTTGTCGCAGTCCATCTATTTGGCGCTCAGGGAAAACGGCCATATCAGCAAGCGCACTATTACCCAGCTCTTCGATCCCGAGAAGAATCTATTCTTGGCCGACCGATTTATTAAGGGTACCTGCCCGAAATGTAAAACCCCGGAGCAGTACGGCGATAATTGCGAGAATTGCAATGCCACCTACAGCCCCTCGGACTTGATCGACCCGCGTTCGACTTTGTCTGGCGCCACGCCTATTGAGAAAGACTCCGAGCACTATTTCTTTAAGCTGCCCGAGTTCAGCGACATGCTCAAGGCATGGACGCGCAGCGGCACCTTGCAGGAGTCAGTCGCGAATAAACTGCGCGAGTGGTTGGATAGCGGTCTGCAGGAATGGGATATTAGCCGCGACGCCCCGTATTTTGGCTTCGAGATTCCCGATGCGCCGGGCAAATATTTCTATGTGTGGCTCGATGCCCCAGTGGGCTATATGGCCAGCTTCGAGGCCCTGTGTGCCAAGACCGATTACAAGTTCGATGACTATTGGCGACCAGGCACGGATACCGAGCTGTACCATTTCATCGGCAAGGATATCGTCAACTTCCACACGCTGTTCTGGCCTGCGGTGCTCAGCAGTGCGGGCTATCGCACACCGACTGCTGTGTTCGTGCATGGTTTCGTGACCATCAACGGGCAGAAGATGTCCAAATCCCGTGGCACCTTCATCAATGCCGAGGATTATCTCAGCCACCTCGACCCAGAGTATTTGCGTTATTATTTCGCCGCAAAACTCAGCGGCGCAGTCGATGACCTCGATCTTAATTTCGAGGATTTCGTCGCGCGTGTGAACTCGGACTTGGTTGGCAAGGTGGTTAATATCGCGAGCCGCTGTGCCGGGTTTATCAATAAGGGCTTCGACGGCGTGCTTGCAGCGCAGTGTAGCGAACCAGCACTCGTGGCAGAGGTGCAGGCAGCAAAAGATGAGATTGCTGCATTGTATGAGGCGCGCGAGTATAGCAAAGCCATGCGCCTGATTATGACCTTGGCAGATAAGGCCAATCAGTATATTGCCGACAAGGCGCCATGGGTAATTGCTAAGACAGACAAGCAGTCGCCAGAGGTGCAAGCGATCTGCAGTACCGGGATCAATCTGTTCCGCTTGATCATTAGCTATCTAAAGCCGGTGCTCCCCGTTATGGCCGAGAAGGTAGAGGAGTTTCTCGCCATCGAGCCTTTGCAGTGGAATAGCGTAGATAGTCTGTTGCTCGATCATAAGATCGGCGCTTTCGTTCCACTTATTACTCGAGTCGATCCCGACAAGGTAGCCGCTATGATGGACGCAGTAAAAGCGAGTCAAGCAATCGCAGGAGGGGACGCTTCCTCGGCCGCTGACAGCGCGAAGACTGAAGAGAAGAAGATAGATTCGCCTCTAAGTAAGGAGCCCATCTGCGAAGAGATTCAATTCCCGGACTTCGCTAAGGTGGATATGCGCATTGCGAAGATCGTGAATGCCGAACACGTGGAGGGTGCGGACAAATTACTGCGCTTGACCCTCGACCTCGGTTTAGACGAGAAGGGCGAGCCGACACAGCGCAATGTTTTCTCTGGCATCAAGTCGGCCTATGATCCTGCGGATCTAGTAGGACGCCTCACCGTGCTTGTCGCGAACCTCGCGCCGCGTAAGATGAAGTTTGGCATGTCCGAAGGCATGGTGCTTGCGGCTGGCCCAGGCGGCAAAGATATATTCTTGCTGGAACCCGATGCGGGTGCGCAGCCGGGTATGCGAGTGATGTAATGAGTTTGTAAGAAGAATGCGCGCGCAGAGGAGCTTCTTTAATGAAAGCGCTGCTAGGAAAGTGTTTCAGCATTTTACTGTTTTACATAGTCTGCTCGGTGACTACTGCGCAGGATGTTGGCGTTGCTCGCATCGACAACGCCAAGCCACTACATCCCGCAGTGGCCCTAGAGATGCGCATTCAATCTTACATCGACGCGCTCGCGATCAGTGGCGAACAAGAGCCCGGTTTTCGGACCGCTATGCAACAGGTCGCCGACTTAGAATCGGCCTACCTAGACCAGAGTAGTGCCACGAGTTCGGAATTCTCCAACGACGAGGCGCTATTGGCAGCCTCTGAGAAATTACTCTCCCTCATTCTTTATCCCACCCAAGTCACGGCATTCCGAGAGCTTGAACAGGAACACCTGTGGCAATTGCGCGGGCAGCCATAACGAGACTAGAGAAAAACCACTGACTGTAGGAGCTTGCCCTGCAAGCGATTAGGCACAATTGATACGGATATGTGAATAAAGCGGCTTATCGCCTGCAGGGCAGGCTCCTACATTTCATTGTTTTCTTAGAGAGATAGCTGGTGACTAGCTTGATTAGAATGGCCCAACAAAGTGATTGTGCAGAGCTTGCCAAAGTTCATGTCGCCTCTTGGCAGGCAGGCTTCAAGGGCATAATCGACCAAGATTATCTCGATAAATTAGATGTCGACACAAGAGCGCTGGGTTGGTCCAAACTCCTAAGCGGTGAACGTGACAAGGTATATCTTCAGTTTGACTCCGAATCACTCATTGGTTTCACCTCGAGCTGCCATTGTCGAGACGACGATGCGCAGGTAACTTGGGGCGAGATAGTCACTTTCTATTTTCTAGAACAGTATTGGGGTAAGGGTTTTTCCCACAAACTGCTGTCCCACGCGCTAGAGCAGCTTGAATTGAGCGGCAACGATGTCACGACAATTTGGGTATTAAAGGACAATTTCAGAGCGCAGAAGTTTTACGCGAAACACGGTTTTGTTGTAGATGGAAAAGAGAAGACAGTAGATAGAGGACCAGTAGTGCTGCATGAGCTGCGGATGACACGAAGGTCCTGAAGCTAGTTGCTTAGATTCACAACTAACAGGAGAGATCACTATGTTCAAACTACTAATATCGTGCTTATTATTTCTACTTAGTCCTGTGTTGCAGGCCGAAGTAATTCGTAGCGCCCCTGACGGATTCGAGATAAAGGTGGAGGCCGAGGTCGATGGAAGTAAACAAGAGGTCTACGAGCAGTTTCTAAGGGTTTATGAGTGGTGGGATGGAGATCACTCTTGGTTTGGTAAGGCGTCAGGTTTCTCACTCGATGCCCGTGCCGGTGGATGTTTCTGCGAGGTGGATGGCGATAAGTCCGTGATGCATATGCAGGTCAGTTTCGTCGACCCAGGTAATCGTGTAGCGATGATAGGCGGCTTAGGCCCGCTGCAAGACTTGGGACTTTATGGTGCGATGAGTTGGAATTTCGAGGCCTTGTCAGACTCGACAACGAAAGTCGTTCACACCTATAGGGTGATGGGGTATTACCCAGACGGACTGGAAGAGTTGGCCGTTGCGGTTGACCGGGTGCAAACCCTACAGGTGAGTCGCCTAGAAGCGAAACTTGCTGGCGAACTTTGAATAGGAACACATCTGTTGATCTTGCGACTTAGGTAATTAATATGGAGCATACAAAGTTAAATGGTAGCTGTTTGTGCGGGGCAGTGAGCTATGAGGTTACAGCCCCTTTTGCGTTGATGGTGCATTGTCATTGCTCTCGTTGTCGCAAGGGAACGGGTACAGGGCACGCGACGAATCTTATCGCGCCCCCAACACAGTTCACATGGTTGACTGGAGAAGAGGCGCTGTCTCATTTCGATCTTCCAAGTGCTAAGAGTTTTAGCAAATGGTTCTGCACGCAATGCGGCTCGCCGATGCCGCGACTAACGCGGGACGGGCAGCGCATGATTATCCCTGCAGGCTCTTTGGACAGCGTTCCGCCTATACAGCCTAGCGATCATATATTCTGGGGCTCGCGTGCGCCCTGGGCGTGTGATAGTAGTGGTTTGCCCACACACGATGAGTATCCCGAGTCTTGGAAGTAGGCTGTTAATGTGAACAAATTCTAATCGCGAGGATTGCGCTGATGGATCATCTAGAACATAACCGAGACGCATGGAACCGCGAGTCCTCCGCTGGCGGGGAATGGTCTATTCCAGTGTCCGCGCAAACAATCGTTGCAGCAAAGGGCGGTGACTGGAGCGTTATTCTCACGCCCTTGAAGTTGGTGCCTAGGGAATGGTTCGGCGATCTTAAAGCTAAGCGTGTGCTGTGTCTGGCCTCCGCTGGAGGCCAGCAGGCACCAATCCTCGCTGCAGCCGGGGCGAAGGTGGTCAGTTTCGATCTGTCCGATGAGCAACTTGCGCGGGATGCCGAGGTAGCTGCGCGGGACGATCTCGACCTGCAATGCGTGCGCGGCGATATGGCCGATCTGTCTCAGTTTCCGGACGATAGTTTCGATCTTATCTTTCACGCAGTGTCGAATGTGTTCGTTCCCGATGTAGAGCAAGTTTGGCGTGAATGCTATCGAGTGCTCAAGCCTAAGGGGGCACTTCTTGCAGGGTATATGAATCCGAGTTTCTTCCTATTCGATCACGATGAATCGATTCGCAGCGGCAGGCTAGAGGTGAAATATGCTTTGCCTTATGCGGAGCCCGAAAGCTTGGATGCGGCGAGGAAGGCCGAGATCGAGAAGGGCGGTCGTGCTTTAGAGTTTAGTCATAGTCTCACAAGCCAGATCGGCGGGCAGACAAAGGCGGGCTTTGTGATTGCCGACTTGTTCGAAGATTACTGGACCGATGAGCTGCCGTATAACCGCTATAGCCCGTCCTATATCGCAACACTTGCAATGAAGCCAGCATAAACAATTTTCTATCTTGTGGAATGTCATAGTGGTGAAAACGCCGCAATGCTAAAATGCGGTAACGAAGGACGAGAGGGTTTAAGAAATGGAAGAGACGACAGATGTACCGCAAGTAAAAGGTAGTTGTCGCTGTGGTCGCGTGCAGTTCACTGTGCATGGTGCACCGCTAATCACGAGCGCCTGTCATTGTGCCGGCTGTCAGAAAATGACGGCGAGTGCGTTTAGTTTGAGCACTATGTATTTTGCGAAGGATTTCTCAATAGAAAAAGGCGAACCCGTCATCGGAGGTTTGCATGGGAGCATTCGGCACTTTTTTTGCCCGCATTGTATGACGTGGATGTTTACGCGTCCCGAGGGGATGGAAGAGTTCGTCTTTGTGCGCTCGAGCCTGTTAGAGAACTTCACTAGCTATAAACCCTTCATGGAGACTTGCACGGACGAGAAGCTGTCGTGGGTCCAGACTCAAGCAGTGCACAGTTTTTCCAAGTTTCCACCGCCAGAGGCATTCCCGGAATTGCTTGGCAAATTCACTCAACTTTAGGTTTATCGCTCCATGCAAAATGCATTACTGCTCGCGCTATTTAGTTTCTCTATTTTCCTAGGCACCGTTTTCGAATTCTCCATCCCCGGCACTACCATCATGCAGACAGGGCAGACCATCGCGGTTCTCTGCGCCGGGGCTTTGCTCGGTCCTTTGTTGGGTGCGGCCTGCGTAGCTCTCTATATCTTGCTTGGAGTTATGGGCTTGCCAGTTTTCAGTGAAGGGGCATCCGGCTTTGCGGTGTTACAAGGGGCAAGTGGCGGCTATCTGATTGGATTCATCTTCGCAGCGGCGCTGCTGGGCGCCTGGGGCAATGCCGGTTTGCTGCGCAATCCTTTGTCGACGTTTGTGGGCTTGTTGCTAGGGCACGCCATCATCTTGGTGAGTGGCTGGTTGTGGATGACTGTGCTTATGGGTAGCCATGCTGCCTACGACAACGGTGTGGCTCCGTTCTACTTGGGCTCGACGGTGAAGTCCGTATTGGCCACAGCATTATTGTTAATCATCCACCGCATATTGCCAGTTAGGCACAGAGTGTTTTCACCGCAGTGAAGAGAGCCTCAAGAGGCTAGTCGCGGCGAGGCTAGCACGTTGAAGCTGATGCCCACCCTGTCGCTTTTGCTGCGGTTAACATCGACACCATGCTCTAACCAGCCTGGGAAGACATACATGCGTCCTTCCTCTGCACGCATGCTCAATTCGCTGGCGGTGAACTCTGTTGGCGCGCTGGTTGGGTAGGTCATCATCCTAGAGGCCACACGAGGGTCGCGGAAGTAGATGCTTCCGCAGTCAGGCGCATCGAGGCTAATGTAGTACACACCGCTGAAGTGGCAGTTGGCATGGTAGTGGACTTTATTGGAAGCGCCCGGCGGGCTGATGTTGACCCAGGCTTGGAGTTGGAAGACTAAGTTAGGATTGAAGTTCTGAGACTCTGCGATGCGCTCACAGACTTGCGTAATCCTGAGATTCATTTCCGCAAATTCTTCGAGATTCTGCAGAATATTCGGACTCTGCCAACCGTTCTCGTTGGTATTCTGTACTCCGGCGGGGTCTTGCTCTCGCATCCGGTATGCCAACTCCAACATCTTCCGATTGAAGGCTTCGCGATCGTCGAACACGGTGGACCAGACGAGGCTTGGGAACAGGGGTTGGGGTACGATATTCAAGGAGATTTCCCTTCGATGCTGATGGATGATTGATACCTGCTGCTGGTGAAAGATAACTTTGCAGCGGGCGATAGTCCAGTTCCGAACGAAGGGCTAGCTTAGGAGACTTACGCTTTGCTCATTGCTTAGAGTGAGCGCGTCGCTCGCTCTTGTGTAGGCTAGAGATTTCTTCGTTGAGGTCATAATTTTTGTCCGTCACTATCTTCTCTAAGACAATGAGGCGCTGCTTGATATTGGCCAGCTCGCTCTTCACCGCACTCTCTTCGGCATGATCAACCTTAGTGCCCAGCTTCGCCATTTCTTTCTTATAGCTGAAGAAGTTGCCAATCAGTACGATAGCGATGATAAATAGAAATACGTCCATTAATTGCTCCTAATTATTGGTTTCTTGTGCTTTTGTACGCCATCGAGCGCGGCGCAATTACTTAAGACGAAGCAATTCAAGTGCCAAAAATAAAGGCTAAGTAAAACAGTGGTTTGCAATGATGTCAACGCGCAGCTAGGCGAGATTCGCTAAAACTTAGAAAAGCTCACCCCCCACAGTTTACAAGTTAACCATGATCCGGGCTTTGGGGCAGGGCTCAGGCTAAAGTGGGCCTCAGTGGTGTAGGAAACTTGCCATCTATCGAATACTTGTGACATAAAGGCTGTTACTCAACAATTCCAAGAAATTTATAGAGACTTTACGTTGAAGGATTGCCCATGACCCTCGCTCGTCGCAGCCTTGCTGTATTCCTTTTTATTGTCGCCTCCGTTAACACATCACTCGTCAATGCCCAGATCACCGAAGACATTCGGGCCGTCGAGAGCTCGATAGTTAAGATTTACACGACTCAGGCCGCGCCAGACTATTTCACCCCTTGGCGATTGTTAACGCCTTCTCAGAGCAGTGGTTCCGGTTCGGTCATCGTGGGTAATCGCATTTTGACCAACGCCCATGTGGTGGCCGATGCCAGCTATGTGCAGGTGCAGAAGCACAACGACGCGAATCGCTACACCGCCCGTGTCACCTTCGTCTCACACTCATCGGACCTCGCCTTAGTCACTGTCGACGACCCTACATTCTTCTCAGACTTAGAGCCACTAGATATCGGCGAGATGCCAGGTGCTCAGGAAGAAGTCTATGTGTTCGGCTACCCCATGGGCGGGCGCACACTCAGTATTACCAAGGGCATTCTTTCTCGCGTTGAACAGCAGGTTTATGCTCACTCGGGAGACTTCCTACTCGCCGGCCAGATCGATGCCGCGATTAATCCCGGCAACAGTGGTGGCCCTGTAATCGTCGATAAGCGCATCGTCGGCGTGGTTATGCAGGCCAACTCCGGCGGCAGGGCCGAGAACCTCGGTTATTTCGTACCCCCCGATATCATCCAACACGTGCTCACCGACGCCGAAGACGGCGTGTATGACGGCTTTCCAGACCTCGGCTTTAGAACCCAAGACTTAGAGAGTCCTGCGGCGAAGAACGCCTATGGCCTTAGCGAGACACAGACTGGCGTGCTGGTCATCAAGGTCTTCGAGGACTCGCCCGCATTCGGAATCCTCCAGGAGAATGACGTAGTCACGAAGATCGCGGGTTATGCCGTGGCCGGAGACAGCACCATCACCGTCAACCCCGAGTTACAGACCAACTATAAGTACGCTATCGATCTGCGCCAGATAGGCGACTCCATAGAGATTGAGTTCTCTCGCAATGGCAAAGCCATGACCAAGCAATTGGTCGCCCAGAAGCGCCAGCAGAGCTATAGCCTCGTAAAGCAAGAGGCCTTCGACGAGATCCCCGAATACTATATCTACGGTGGCGTGTTATTCGTGCCCCTGAATATGAACCTGATCATGCGCTGGGGCCCAGATTGGAACCGCACCGCACCGGTAGCCCTGCTGCAGGCCCGCAGCGAGTGGAGCTCGCCAGAGAAGCGCGAACTAGTGGTTGCACTGCAAGTGCTAGCCTCCGACGTCAACCTCGGCTATCACGACCTGCGTAACTGGGTGGTCGACACCGTCAATGGCGAACCCATTCGAGACTTCAAACAGTTCACCCGCAAACTGCGCGACAACGCCGAATCCCACGTCGTGTTCCGCAATGGCAGCGGCTACCAAGTAGTAGTGGACCATCAGCAAGCCCTCGCCACTGAGGCCAGCATTCTGAACCAGTACCGCATTCCAACAGCCCACTCCGAAGGCCTCTTCGACGAGTAAACTCCTAAGGCGTCGCCCGCCGCGGCGACGCCCAAAAAGCCATTGGCACTGTTTCCCATCTCCCGTATCATCTGCCCCCAATCGAAAGCCTAAGTAATTCTCCGCGATTAAGATTTAGTCTTTAAGAATTACAGGCAAGACTTGCAGAGCGAGGGGTGGCTTTATCGGTTCATGACCGTGAGCAGCAGGGATGCTGCGCTCGAGGCCCCAAGGACGGGTTCACGCCGTGTCAGGAACCGGTGAAGCCACCCCTCGCTCCAACCACTAGACAAGACACTAAGGGACAAAGAGAACAATGAGCATAAAGTCCGATCGATGGATCAATGAGATGGCCGAGAAGCACGGCATGATCGAACCCTACGAACCCAAGCAAGTGCGCTTCGTTGATGGCAATAAAGTCATCTCCTACGGCACCTCCAGCTACGGTTATGACGTCAGATGCGCCCGCGAGTTCAAGATCTTCACCAATGTGCATACCTCCAGTGTCGTCGACCCTAAGAATTTCAGTGAGACTAGTTTCGTAAGCATCGAGGAAGACTACTGCATCATTCCCCCTAACTCCTTCGCCCTTGCTCGCACGGTCGAATACTTCCGTATACCTAGCGACGTCCTCGTCGTCTGCCTCGGCAAGTCCACCTATGCGCGCTGCGGCCTAATCGTGAATGTCACCCCCCTTGAGCCCGAGTGGGAAGGTCATGTGACTCTCGAATTCTCCAACACTACTCCACTACCAGCCAAGATTTACGCCAACGAAGGCGTTGCGCAGATGCTGTTCTATCAATCGGATGAACAATGCGAAGTCACCTACAAACAGCGTGGCGGCAAGTATATGGGTCAGACTGGCGTTACTCCTCCCAAAGCCTAAGCCCGAGCTCTACCCTAGGGACCGGAAAATTGACGCCGGCCCTAGTCAAACCCCTGTCTTGAAACCGCTCGGAAAGGTCAAAATATTGACCATTCCGAGTAGTCCTATTCTTAAGTGATTGAAATTACGTAGTTTCGAAGTCTGGCACAGAGATTGCTGTTCCGAGTATAGAGAGCCGTATTAACGGCCCGAATTTCTGACTCAATGGAACGATCATGGCGGCAGTGGCGAACACTTACAGAAGCGAACAAGGCGAGTCCGTGCGGACGATTCGGCCCTTGACCGATCAAGCGCTGGAGCTCGATAGCCCCGAAGCGCTCAATCTCGCGTTCCGCGCGTTCAACGATCTCTCCAATGAATTAAGCACAGCCTACGAGCTCCTGCAGGACCGCGTCGCCGAGCTTACCCATGAGGTAGAGCAGGCTAATCGCCAGCGACTTCGCGAGATATCAGAGAAAGAGCGCATCGCCAGCCGTCTCGAGAATCTGCTGCAACTGCTACCAGGCGGCGTCATCGTTCTCAATAGCCAAGGGCGAGTGACAGACTGCAATGCCGCAGCCATCGAACTGCTAGGCGAACCCCTCGAAGGACAATTCTGGCGCGACATCATCGCGCAGCGTTTTGCCCCTCGCTTAGACGATGGTCATGAGATATCCCTTAAGAATGGCAAGCGTATTAGCTTGGCAACCCGATCACTCAATGATGAGCCTGGGCAGATCATCCTGCTGACCGACCAGACCGAGACGCGACGCCTACAGCAGCACCTCAGTCGCCATCAGCGCCTGTCCGCCATGGGCAAGATGGTTTCCTCACTAGCTCACCAGATTCGTACTCCCTTGTCTGCGGCCATGCTCTACGCAGGACAACTGGAGAATCCACAAGTCGGCCACGAACAATCACTGCGCTATGCCAGCAAGATCATGTCGCGCCTGCACAACATGGAACGACAAGTGAAAGACATGCTGATCTTCGCAAGAGGCGATGCGATTCTCGACGAGACCATCAGCACCGAGGCCCTATTCGACGAACTGCAGATAGCAGCGGAAGTGCTGATGCGCAACGGCTTCGATTGGCAGTGGCACAACGAGTGCCCAGAGGCATTGCTGCTTTGTAATCGCGAGTCCCTCATTGGTGCCATGTTGAATCTTATCGAGAATGCGCTGCAAGCAGCGGGCCCTGGCGCGTGTCTACAGATCTGTGCACAGCGAGCAGACGACAACATGCTCAAGCTGTTTGTGCAAGACAATGGTCCCGGCATTCCTGCGGACCTACAGGAACAAATTACCGAAGCGTTCTTCACTACCCGTGCACAGGGTACGGGCCTTGGCCTCTCTGTTGCGCAGGTCGTTGCGAAGGCGCACAAGGGGCGCTTCTTTATGGAATCGGAATGCGCACCAGAGATTGAGACAGGCACTTGCGCCGGTTTCGTTCTGCCATTGGCAGCACAGCAACAAGCTCCACTTACCCCCATCGATAGCGAATAGAGAAGAGGTTGTTATGAGTAAGGCCACAATCATGGTAGCGGAAGACGACTGGGATCTGCGCGAGGCGTTATGCGACACGCTAGAGCTCGCCGGTTTTCGCGTGATACCCGCGTGTTCTGCAGAAGAGGCCTTAGACTTACTCGCAACTAAACCGGTGGACATGTTGGTTTCCGATGTGAACATGGGCGACATCGATGGCTACGAGCTACTGCAGCGCCTGCGTGTGCAACTGCCTACGCTGCCTGTTCTGTTGATTACCGCTTACGGCAGCATAAGCAAGTCGGTCGACGCGATGCGCAATGGTGCGGTGGACTATTTAGTAAAACCTTTCGATCCGCAGACCTTAGTGGATGCCGTGCGTCAATATGTCGTCGCGCCAGCCAAGTTAACCGATGCAGAGCCGGTGGCCGAGGCGGAATCTAGCCAGCAAGTATTAGCCATGGCACGTAAGGTGGCCGGAGTCGACGCCACCGTGATGATCTCTGGCGAGAGTGGCACGGGTAAGGAAGTTCTAGCACGCTATATTCATCGCCAATCGCCGCGCGCAGAGAAGCCATTCGTGGCGATCAATTGTGCGGCTATCCCCGAGAATATGCTTGAGGCTACGCTGTTTGGTCACGAGAAGGGCGCGTTTACCGGCGCGTATGCCAGCAGTGAAGGCAAGTTCGAACAAGCCGATGGCGGCACTATTTTACTCGACGAAATCTCTGAGATGGACATCGGCCTACAGGCAAAAATTCTGCGCGTTCTACAAGAGCGTGAGGTCGAGCGCGTGGGTGGGCGTCGTACTATCTCTCTAGATGTACGCGTAATCGCCACCACTAACCGTGACCTGCGTCAATGTGTGATTGATGGCACTTTTCGGGAAGATCTGTATTACCGCTTGAGTGTCTTCCCACTGCAGTGGCTGCCTTTGCGGCAGCGCAAGAAGGACATCCTGCCACTTGCCAATCGCCTACTACAGCGTCATGGCAAAAAAATGGCGCGCGGTCATCTAAGCTTCGACTACCAAGCGCAGCAATTGCTAGAAACCTACTCATGGCCGGGCAATGTGCGTGAATTGGATAACGTCATTCAGCGTGCCCTGATCATTCAAGACGGCAATGTCATTAGCGCGGCAAGTCTTGCGGTAGAAGGCGCTGCAGCCCATCCAAGCATGCCAATGAGCGCTCCATCACCCATGGTAAATGTTGAGTCCAAAGACTCTGTCAAGGCATTGACGCCGGAACAAGGCACGGAAACTGCAAGAGTCACTGCAAGAGTCGAAGACGAGAACGAATCGGGTGTTCTAGGCAGTGATCTGAAGCAGCGCGAGTTCGAGATAATTCTTAACACGCTGCGTGCTCAAGGCGGTCGCCGCAAGGAAACCGCGGAAGTATTAGGGGTCAGTGCACGCACTTTGCGTTACAAGATGGCCCGCATGCGAGATAGCGGCATCAACATCGATTCCATGCTGAGTGTGTACTAGGTAGGAGAGCGGAGAAAATGGCAGATATTAGTAATCGAGTCGACATCAATCGAGTTCTCATGCAGATGCGTGAGATGCGCGATCAGGTTCAGCCCTCCGATGTGCGTACCATGGGTGCGGGCATGGTTAATCCGGCTAATACCCTAGAGGGCGCACTGCGTTCGGACACGGTTAACCAAACCTCCTCTACAGATAAAGTTAGTTTCTCTGACCTGCTGAAGCAGGCCGTGGACTCGGTAAGCGAGACGCAGGCGCGCTCGGGCGAGTTACAAACAGCCTACGAGATGGGTGACACCAGTGTCGATATCACCCAAGTGATGATCCAAATGCAGAAGGCGAGTGTGTCTTTCGAGGCGATGACGCAAGTGCGCAACCGCCTGGTCAGTGCCTATCAAGACATTATGAATATGCCGCTATAAATCGGCGCCGTTTATTCCACACTTTTAATTAGAAGATAAGAACATGGCTACAGCGACTGACGCATCCACAAGACCGGGCGACGCCAATCTACCAAGCGCGGGGCAACGTGCGATGGGAAGTGATTTCCTAGCAGGCTTTATGCGGCTAGATTTCCTGCGTCAGCTTGGTTTGATGACCGGCTTAGCCGCGAGCGTCGCCATTGGTTTCGCGGTTGTGCTGTGGTCGCGTGGCGAAAGCTATCAGCCCCTCTATGCGGATATGAATGGCTATGACATGGGCGCTCTTGTCGAGGTTTTGGAAACTCGCAATCTAGATTTCCGTATTGAACCCTCTACTGGGGTTATTCTCGTGCCAGCAGATCGCGTCTCTGAACTGCGCCTTCAGGTCGCCGCCGCAGGCATCTCTCGCGAGTCTGGTTATGGCTACGAATCCCTCGATGCAGAGCAAGGGCTCGGCACTAGTCAGTTCATGGAAGCGAATCGTTATAAGCGCAGCCAAGAAGGCGAGTTGCAGCGCACGATCATGGGCTTTCGCAACGTTCAGTCTGCACGCGTACACCTTGCCACACCAGAGCGTTCGGTATTCGTGCGCAGCTCGCGCAACCCCACTGCCTCAGTTTTCCTAACGCTACAAGCCGGTAGCGATCTCAGTGACACGCAAGTCGATGCGATCTCTAACTTAGTGGCCTCTAGCGTGCCTGAGTTGATCCCCGAGAACGTTACGATCGTGGATCAGCGTGGCAATCTATTATCCCGTAAAGACGACAGCAGCGACCTTGTCGTCGCCGGTCAGCAGTTCGACTATTCACGTCGTTACGAGGACACCCTCGTCGAGCGACTCAATCGCATTCTGCAACCTATAGTCGGGGCCGGTCGCTTCAGTGCAGAGATAAGTGCAGACATCGATTTCACCCGTACAGAGCAAGCCGCGGAAGTATACAGCCCTGAAGGCGCGCTACGCAGTGAGCAGTCCTCGGCTGAGAATCGCAGCGCGGATAGCGCGGGCGGCAGTGGTGGTATTCCTGGCGCTCTAAGCAATCAACCTCCTGTCGACGGCACGATTGCCGATGCTAATGCGATCGTCGACCCGGGTGCTGCCGGCGCCGCAGCGGCTAGCAATGGTAATAACCGTCAGCAGTCTACGCGCAATTTCGAATTAGACCGTACGATTAGTTATACCTCTAGCGATCCAGTTGCCGTGCGCCGCCTAAGCGTTGCCGTGGTGCTGGATGATCGTCCTTCTGCCACGCCTTCGGTGGACGGCACGGAGACCTTGGAGCCTTGGGAGCCGGAGGACATCGAGCGCATCACGGCTTTGGTTCAGGACGTAGTGGGCTATAGCGCAGCGCGAGGCGATAGCGTCACCGTTATCAATAATCGCTTTGCCCCTATCGTATTCGAAGAGTTCGACTCCCAGCCTTTCTGGCAGCAAGACTGGTTGCTTAGTGGCCTGAAACAGGCATTAGGCTTCCTCCTCGTTGGCTTGCTAGTGTTTGGCGTGCTGCGCCCTGTTTTGCGCAATCTCTCCGGCCAGAGTGGCTCGGGTAAAGACCTCGCCAAAGCCGCCGCACAAGGGGAGTACGCAGACTTAGATATCAATGGCGACAAGGTCACTCTCTCCGGTAGTGAGGACAAGATGTTGCCAGGCCCTACTGATGGCTACGAGCGTCAACTCAATGCCATCAAAGGACTGATTGCTCAAGACCCGGGTCGGGTTGCCCAAGTAGTTAAACAATGGATAAGTGACGATGCCTGAAGAAAACGCACTCGCGCGCCCAGCGGCGCCTAAGAATTTTTCCCCCGTAGATCGTGCGGCCATCCTCTTGATGAGCATGGGCGAGAAAGACGCTGCGGAGATTCTCAAACAGATGGGGCCCAAGGAGGTACAGAAGGTTGGTACCGCGATGTCGAGCCTGCGTCAGATCAGTCAGGAGAGCGTCGAGCACGTCCTAACACAGTTCATTTCCGCCTGCAGTGGGCAGTCGAGCCTCGGCGTGGGTAGCGACGATTACATCAAGAATATGTTGACCGAAGCGCTAGGCGAGACTCGCGCTAGGGGCCTCATGGATCGCATCCTAACTGGCGACTCTTCCTCGGGCATCAACAGCCTGAAGTGGATGGACGCGCGCGCGGTTGCCGACGCCATTCGCAATGAACATCCACAGATTCAAGCGGTCGTGTTGAGCCATCTAGAGCCGGAACAGGCGGCGAGCATTCTCGGCCAGTTCCCGGAGAAAGAACGCCTCGACGTTGTGCTGCGCCTAGCTACTTTAGAAAGTGTACAACCCGACGCCCTGAAGGAACTCAACGTGGTGTTGGAGAAGCAGTTCTCTGGTAAGGCGACCAAGCCGACTACGAACATCGCCGGCACTAAGCTGGCGGCAGACATTATGAACAGCCTCGACAAGACTATCGAGGCGGAATTGATGGAAGCCATTAAGGGCGTCGACGAAGAACTGGGTGTCAAGATTCAGGACCTCATGTTCGTGTTCGACAATCTGCGCGAAGTGGACGATCGCGGCATTCAAGCATTGCTGCGCGAAGTGTCTTCTGAAGTCCTCATCCTAGCGCTCAAAGGCGCAGACGAGGCTCTCCAAGAGAAGATCTTCGGCAACATGTCCAAGCGCGCGGCAGAGCTACTGCGCGACGACTTGGAAGCCAAGGGACCAGTACGCATCAGCGAGGTCGAGGTGGCGCAGAAGGAGATTCTAGTGATCGCGAGACGTATGTCCGATGCCGGCGAGATTCAACTTGGCGGTGGCGGCGACGATATGATCTAAGAGGGGCTGTAACTCTCTTGGCGCATAGTAAACCAATGGGCGAGACCCAGATGAAAGGGACATTGTAATGGAACGACATCCGTTTGACGGCCTAGGCCGCGTGACCAGCGCAGATCTGGAAGCGGTAAACGTGCATGCATGGCTGCCTCCATCTATCGATAAAGCCGGGCACCTAGTGCAGGCAGTCCCGCGCGATGAACGTCGACCTGAGGTAAGCAAGACACCGGAAGAACTGGTGGATGCAGGCTATGAGGAAGGCTTGACCAAGGGGCGCATAGAGGGTTTATCTGAGGGTCGGAAAGAGGGCCTAGCCCAGGGCCTTGCCGAGGGAACAGAGAAGGGCATGCAACAGGGCCTGCAGAGGGCGCAGAAGCAAGTAGACGAGAAACTCGCGGCAGTGGATGAGTTGATGACTCACCTGAGCCACGCGCTCAACGATCAAGACTATATGCTGGAACAAGCCCTAATGAACGTCGTGACAGAGGTGTCGCGCGTAGTTGTTGGACGCGAACTGCAGATCGATTCTAAGCATATTATTCAAATTGTCCGCCAGGCCATTGGCGCTCTGCCCCCTAGTCGCGACAATGTGCGTATTTTCGTCAATCCTGCCGATGTAGCAGTGTTGAATGAGGCGAAGGAGCGCGGCGGCGAGAGCTGGCGAGCGCTACCGGATGAGACAATCAGCAAAGGCGGATGCCGTGTCGAGACCGACCAGAGCCTCGTAGACTTTACAGTTGAGCGTCGTTTCGCAGCCATGATCGAACAATTGATGGACAAGCAACTGCAGGGGCCAGCCGAAGAGCAAGTCGAGGCAGCACCAGAGCCCGTTGTGAAGCCGCGCACGCCAAAGGTCGAAGCCATCGAAGAAACTACTGCTGAAGAGGCGGAAGATTCCAGCGACGACGAGCCTGACTTGCTAGAACAAGTTGAATACCTGCGCAAAGGTGTAATCCCGCCAGCGGCACCGCTGCTCCGATCGGGGACCTGATCTTGCGTCAAAGCCTCGCACAGAGAGTTCGTCAATACGCTCCCAAGCGTCCGGCCAATCTTTTGCCCCCTGTGGAGGGAAGGCTGACCCGTGTCGTGGGTATGACCCTCGAAGCGGTCGGCTGTAATGTCACCCTTGGTGGACGCTGCAGCGTGACAGACGGCAGCGGACGAGAGATCGAGACCGAGGTAGTGGGTTTCGATGGTCCGCGTATCTATTTAATGCCACTGACCTCTATCGAGGGGCTTGCGCCAGGGGCTCGCGTGCTGCCCTTAGCCAAGAGCGATCACATCGCAGTGGGTCCCGCCTTATTAGGACGCGTACTCAATGGCCTAGGCCTGCCCCTCGATGGCAAGGGTGAAGTGCCCCTTCACGACATCGAGGCACACGGTCCGCAGGTTCAGAAAGTCATCAATCCCCTAGAAAGACAGCCCATTCGCAAACCCCTTGATGTGGGTATCGCCACGATCAATGCTCTGCTCACGGTTGGTCGCGGGCAACGTCTTGGTCTTTTCGCCGGCAGCGGCGTGGGTAAGTCTGTGCTGTTAGGCATGATGACCCAGTTTACTGACGCCGATGTCATCGTGGTTGGCCTAATCGGTGAGCGGGGCAGGGAAGTGAAAGAGTTCATAGACGAGATTCTAGGCGAGGCGGGCCTGAGACGTGCCGTGGTAGTAGCCTCTCCGGCAGACGATTCGCCCTTGTTGCGCCTGCGTGCGGCAACCCTCACAACACGCATTGCCGAGGGCTTTCGAGAGCAGGGCAAAGACGTGCTTATGCTCATGGATTCCCTAACCCGATATGCGATGGCGCAACGCGAGATCGCGCTCGCCATTGGCGAGCCGCCAGCGACAAAGGGCTATCCGCCCTCCGTATTCGCGAAATTACCGCAGCTCGTAGAGCGCGCCGGTAATGCCGATTCGGGGCAAGGCTCGATAACCGCTTTCTATACGGTATTAACCGAGGGCGACGACCAACAAGACCCAGTTGCCGACTCCGCGCGAGCCATTCTAGATGGTCACATCGTCCTCTCCCGCGCTCTTGCCGAGGAAGGACACTACCCTGCCATCGATATCGAGGCCTCTATCAGCCGCGTGATGCCTTCGGTGGTCAACCCCGATCATTTCGCCAAGATGCAGCTATTCCGACGCATCTATGCGCGCTATCAACAGAACCGCGACCTTATCAGCGTTGGCGCCTATGTGCCGGGCACGGATAAAGAGATCGACTTCGCGATCGAGCGCATGCCACATCTGCGTCAATTCATGCAGCAGGGCCTCAAAGACAAGGTCAGCTTCGACGAGGCCCTAAGTAAGCTCAGCCGAGTTGTCGTTCCCGCTGCACGTCCTGGCAATGTGAGCCCGAGCAACGTGACACCCTTACAGTCGCGCACCCTTAGCCACGGCAATGGAGCTAATCCGCAGATGGGCCGAGGTAATGGATGAAGCGCTCCAAACGCCTAGATACGGTAGTAGACCTAGCGAAGCGCAAGGTAGATGAGGCGGCACAGGCTTTGGCCTTCGTGCAGCGTAAGCTAGGCGATGAGCAGAATAAGCTCGAGCAGCTAGAGCAATATCTCACCGAATACCGTGCGACGATTCAGAGCGAAGGCCGCAAAGGGTTCAGCGTGCAGGAGTTTCGCCGTTACAACGACTTCAGCGAGAATGTCGCCAAGGCGATTACCCAGCAGACCCAGCAGGTCCACACCGTAAAACATCAGATCGAACAGGTCCGCCGGCACTGGCAGATGCTCGATGCCCGTCACAAAGGGGTGCTCAAGCTGCAAGACAAGGCCGTAGCGCAGGAGAATGTCGCCCAGGAGCGCCAAGAGCAGAAAGAGCTCGACGAAATCGCGGGACGTTGGCGGCTTCGTCATCCTCGGTTCTAATCTTGGCAAACAACTTGCAATCCCTCTAAGTAATTATTGCTGTGCCTGCTTTGAGCACAGACCTTAGAGGAAATCGTATGCCCGCAATCAATGGCTTATTGCCTATAGTCGCTGCGTCTAATAGTCAGAACCAAAGCACTCAACAACGTGCCGATGATACCCGCATTGCCGCGGTGAAAAGTGCCGCAAGTGCCGCAGATAAAGGCCTAGCGCAAGACGCCGCTGCCGAGAAACGCATGCAGCAGAAGCGTTTTATCAATGCCTATGAAGAGGGCATACAGGAGCAGGGCAGAGATCAAGAACGCAGGTCACAGCGCGTGGCCACGATGGAACGGGAACAACAGAACGATGCGGCAGCCCTTGCCGCGAGCGGAAACGCCCTGCCGCCAGAAGGAGAGGCTTTGCCGACCTCCGTCGTTGCCAAGCCTTCCGAACCCAGTGCCGCAAACGACAATCAACCGAGCAGTAACCCCCCTATTCAAGCGCAAGGTCCGAGTGCTGCCCAAGAGCCGCTTGCACCTAATAACACTGAAACCCTTAGCTTCGAACAGCAACAACAGGCTGCGGCGGAAGCCTTCCATGCCCTAGTGAGCGCAAGCAACGGCAAGGCGGAGGGCAAGCAACAAACAACTCTTAGCGTAGAGCAACGGGGAATAGCGTCGGCTGCAAGCGCCCAAGCCACGGCTCAAACTCAAGCACAAAGCGTAGACGCAGCGCAGGCTAGTGAACAAGCCCTCAACGAGGTTGCCAAGCAGGCCTCGACGCAGTTGGCTGAAGGGGTCCAGCAAGACTTAGCCGATGGGAGCAATCAAGCAAAGCAAGCGCTTCAGGGCGAGGTTTCAATAGCCCAATCGCAAGTACAGCAGGCGAGCGCAGAGCTGAGCGTCGAAGACACTCAACAGGCGAGCCTGACCCAGACGAACCAGTCGGCTGCTAACCTGGCCTCGGCGGTTGCAGCCAGCGAGGCGCAAGCAGACCGAGATGAGCCTGCGCAGGCGCAACTGGTGCGCGCGTGGCGTGGTATCGACGCGCAAGAGCAACAACGCAGCGCTACTGCTGCAAGCACTCAGGCTGCGCGCCAAGATCCTATTGCGGCCTCCGTGCCCATCTCTCACAGCGGTCAGATTCAGCAATTTGCCCAGTCTTTGCGTCAGGCTAGTGGTCAGCCCGAGGCTGCCCTTAGCGCCAGCACAGGAGAGCGCAGCGCAGCCAATGCCTCGCTGAGTAGCGCGGAGATAAGTCCTTGGCGCGTTGAGACGGCTTCGGCGAATGCTGCGAGCACTAGCGGGCGCGGTACGCCAACCACTAATTCCTTCGCGCAGACCATGCAGGCCTCAAATTTCGGGCAGGCGCTGGGCGCGACGGTTGGACAGAATGCCTGGGGCGAGAGCATTGCCCAGCGTGTATCACTAATGGCGGGGCTGAAAGTCAGTTCCGCACAGATTCAACTGGACCCGCCCGAACTGGGAGCAATGACCGTGAAGGTCAGCGTGAATGGGGATCAGGCCAGCGTTAGTTTCCACAGCCCCCATGCTGTGGTGCGTGACGCCTTGGAACTGAGCTTTCCGCGCTTACAGGAGATGATGGGGCAGCAGGGCATGCAACTCGTAGATGCTCAAGTCTCGGATAATTCCTCGGCCGGCCAAGGCTCGGGCGAGCGCACAAGCGGCCGTCCTGGACAGTCCCAGGGCGAGTCAGTAGACGAAGCTGCAGGTAGTGCATCGTCCCAGATCGTTCAAGTTGCTACCGGTTTGATCGATTTCTATGCCTAATAGCAAGTGTCAGTTATTTGTCGTTTATGTCGTGAATTAGGGTCAAATTACTCTCAATCACCACTCCTGCCTTAACGCATTTTTCCCTCCTAAAGCTACAGGCCTCAAGAATAGAGGCCTGTAGCGATTCCAACTTTCTCCTCTAAGAGTGCAGCTCACTGGCACAGCCTTTGCTACAATCCACTGAAATTCCAGTTTTTGACGGTGATGATATGGCAGAGAATGACGCAGGTGCTAACGAAGCGGCTCCTAAGAAAAGCAAGAAGACCCTGATTATCATAATCGCGGCTGTCGTCCTCGTTCTGGGTGGCGGCGGCGGTGCCTATTTCTTCCTTCTCAGTCCTCCGCCGGAGGAGCTAGCCGAAGGGGCCACGCCGGTAGTCGCAGCGCCAACTGGGCCGATGATTTACTTGGATATGACGCCATCGTTCATCGTGAGCTACCCCTTTCAGGGACGTCAGCGCTATCTCCAAGCCAACCTCTCGGTGATGTCGCGAGATCAGGCAGCGCTAGATGCGGTGATCGAGCACATGCCAATCATTCGTCATAACCTACTTAATCTGTTCACCGCGCAAATGCTGGAGGTCGCCGAGTCGCCTTCTTCGGGCATCGAACAGCTGCGCAATCTCGCAACTGAGGAAGTAAAGGCGGTCTTGCATCATGAGATCGGTCGCGACGGCATTGAAGAGGTTTTGTTTACCTCGTTCGTAACGCAGTAAAACACATTCACAGAGTTCGCTAATGCGAACAGGTAAGAAACATGCAAGACCTCTTATCACAAGATGAAATCAATGCGCTGCTGCACGGCGTCGACGAGGGTGAGGTCGATGTTAATGCCGAGGGAGCATCGCAGAATGTGCGCCCCTACGATCTGACCAGCCAGGAGCATGTCGTACGGCATAAGATGCCGACGCTGGAAATGATCAACGAGAATTTCGCTAGGGCACTGCGCAACAATATGTTCAATCTGCTGCGTCGCAATGCAGAGGTCAATATCACCGGTACCAAAATAGGCAAGTTCAGTGAATACAAACATTCGCTCTACATGCCCACTAGCCTAAACCTATTCAAGCTACGCCCTCTGCGCGGTACAGCCATTCTAGCCATGGATGCGAATCTGGTGTTCCGCATGGTGGATAACTTCTTCGGTGGCACTGGTCGCGAGGTGAAAATCGAGAGCCGCGAGTTCACGCCCACCGAACAGCGTGTGGTACAGATGGTGCTCACGCAGGCCTACTCGGATCTCGTGAATGCATGGAAGAGTGTCTACAAGGTAGAACTGGAACCTCAGCGTTCCGAAGTGAATCCAGATGCAGTCAATATCCTCTCGCCCGGCGAACTCATTATGATCAGCGTTTTCACTGTAGCCTTCGATGGCGGCGGTGGCGGCGAGATCCAACTGGCGCTTCCCTACAAGATGATCGAACCGATTCGGGAGTTGCTCGAAGTCGGAGCACGCGTCGATGCCGACGAAGTGGATGACAGTTGGGCGGATGCCATGCGTGAAGACATCATGGATGCCCGTGTCGACTTTGGCTGCAGGATGTTTGAACAAAGTATTACGCTACGGGACGTGGTCGATCTGGAAACCGGCGATATCATACCCGTCGACATGCCAGACACGGTCGTTCTAAAAGCGAATGGAATTCCGATGTTTAACACACGAATTGGCGTTTCCAACGGCAATCTCGCACTAAAAATTGACAGCATCATTGCCAACAAGGGCAGTGCAGCGAGCAAGGGGAAGTAACATGGCGGACGAACCAAAAAACGAAGGTAGGCAGAATCCAGCGGGCGATAAATTCGTTGAAGGCATCGCGAAAGATGGCAGTGGCGTAGCAACCCCCGAGAAGAAGGCCGATGGAGGCAGTCCCGATTTAGACGTCATCCTCGATATCCCGGTGCAAATATCCATGGAGGTCGGCAGCGCGTCGATCACTATTCGCAATCTGCTACAGCTCAATCAAGGCTCCGTGATCGAACTCGATCGTCTGGCAGGTGAGCCTCTAGACGTGTTGGTCAACGGCACATTGATTGCTCACGGCGAGGTGGTGGTCGTTAACGACAAGTTTGGCATCCGTATGACCGATGTCATTAGCCCATCTGAGCGCATCAAGAAACTACGCTAGCTAGAACAACACCCAAGAATCTTATTTTTACGAGCATTTAAAGGATAGTGCGGGCCTCACTCGCGCAGGAGTTGATGTGATTACCCTTCTAACAGCAGTGGCAGCAAGCAGTGCGGGCGAGCAAGGCGCGTCTGTGATGAGCCTAGGCGCAATGCTGGAAATGCTGCTTTGGCTAGGTGTGGTGATTGGTTTCATCTTGTTGTGCGCCTGGGGATTGCGTCGCTTTAATGGGGGTGTCATGGCGCCCACAGGAGTCATCAAGGTGCGAAGTGTTATCTCCGTGGGTAATCGCGAACGCGTTGCGCTGCTCGAAGTTGGCGACCAGCAATTGTTGATAGGGGTTTGTGCGAGCCAGATCAATACGCTGCATGTATTCGATGCACCGGTAGTTCCCCTGACGAAGGCAGGCGATGGCGGCAACCGAGTCTCTAGTGACTTCGCTGCTAAGCTGCAAGGACTTCTCAATAAGGATCAATCCAAGTGAGACTGAGCGCCATAAGACTCGCCACACTAGTCCTCGCGATCGCAGCACTACTGCTGTGGACACTGCCGGCTTCTGCGCAAGTTCCTGCGGACGGTGGCACGACTACTACCACTACCACAACATCTACCACTGATCTAAGCCCGCAGCGTGCGTTTGATATTCTGGCGTCCAATTCGACGTTAGGCGTTCCGGCACTAACGGTCAGTACCGATGAGGATGGAATTCAGAATTACTCGGTAAGCATTCAGATTCTCTTGCTGATGACGGCGCTTACGGTGCTGCCAGCATTGCTGATGATGATGACCTCGTTCACGCGCATCATGGTGGTGTTCGCCATCCTGCGCCAGGCACTAGGTCTGCAGCAGACCCCGTCTAATCAAATACTCTTAGGCCTAGCACTATTCCTGTCTTTCTTCATCATGACGCCGGTACTACAGCAGGTTAATACGGTTGCATTGCAGCCCTATCTCAGCGAGGAGATCTCGGCAGGGGAGGCCTTAGCACAGGCAGAGCTGCCGGTGCGTACCTTTATGATGGCGCAGACCAGAGAGTCCGATTTGTCGCTGTTTATGGAGTTGTCGGACTCGGACCCGGTTGCCACGCAACAAGAAGTGCCGTTTACGGTGTTGGTGCCTGCATTTGTCACTAGCGAGTTGAAGACGGCGTTTCAGATCGGCTTCATGCTGTTCATCCCGTTCCTCGTAATCGACTTGGTAGTGGCCAGTGTGTTGATGGCGATGGGTATGATGATGCTCTCGCCGATCATCATCTCACTGCCCTTTAAAATTATGTTGTTCGTCCTCGTGGACGGCTGGGCCATGGTGATTGGCACCTTGGCCGCAAGCTTTGGAACCTGACTATGACTCCTGAAACCGTTATCGGATTATGGCGCGAGGCGATGTTCCTCATTGTAGTGATGGTCTCTGTGATCGTTATGCCGAGCCTGTTAGTGGGGCTGGCAGTGAGTACCTTCCAAGCGGCTACGCAAATCAACGAGCAGACTCTGAGTTTTCTGCCGCGACTTCTTACCACTTTGATGTCGATCATTATTGCGGGGCCTTGGCTACTCACAAGAGTATTGGATTTCACACAGCAGTTAATCACTAGCATTCCATTCTTGATCGGCTGAGGGACAAGCGTGTGGAATTGATCAATATGAGTGCGGAGGAGTTAGGGGGGCTACTTGGCACCTTTCTCTGGCCAATGTTCCGCATCATGGGTTTCTTCCTAGCGGCACCATTGTTCGGCACACAGCTTGTTCCAATGCGCATTCGACTAGTGCTATCGGTAGCCATCACGGTAATGGTGGCGCCAATGCTGCCGGCAGTGCCGCAAGTAGACGGGGTGTCGGTAGGGGCGATCTTGATCGTGGCGCAGCAGGTAGTGATAGGGGCGGCACTAGGTTTCTTCATGCAGCTTCTGTTTCAAGTGTTCGTGATGGCGGGGCAGTTGATCGCGATGCAGATGGGCTTGGGTTTCGCATCGATGGTGGATCCGTCCAATGGGGTTAACGTGGCAATCATGAGCACGGTCTACATGATGCTGGTGATGTTGCTATTCGTGACCTTCGATGGGCACTTAGTAATGCTAGAGATCTTGATAGATAGTTTTAGGGTAATGCCGATCGTGTCTTTCGGATTCGACACGGGTGCGATGATGCGAGTAGTGAGCACGTTCAGTTGGGTAATCTCGAGCGGGCTAATACTAGCGCTGCCAGCAGTAACGGCGCTACTAATCACGAATTTTGCGTTCGGTATCATGACGCGAGCTGCGCCGCAGTTTAATATTTTCGCACTGGGCTTCCCAGTCGCATTGATGTTCGGGCTGTTCATAATATGGATAACACTCGGCACGTTCCTAGAGTCCGCGGAGAATATCTTCGCCGAGTTCTTCGGAATGGCTAGAGAGTTACTTTAGGTTTTATGCGTGGTTTTGGTTTGGTGCTTCGTAGTTATGTTTAGAAACAGGCACTTCGTAGCACGCGCCTCGAAGCGGGTACCCCCGCGCCGGACACGCCGTAAACCCATCCGTGGGGGCTCGGCGCGCAGCATCCCTGCTGCTAACGGTCCTGCACAGGGGCACCCGCTTCGAGTCACTCGATTGTGCAGGCAGATAGTTCAGAAATATTTTCCAAACTGTCGTTGGACTATCGAGACGAGATCGAAGTTGCGGGTTCTAAGGGCCAGCAATATAGAGAGTGTGGTGGGGTGGTGTAGGCAAGCAGGACCGTTAGCAGCATGGCCGATGAATTGCTCCTGCATTCTCGGCACTCCCGCCATCCATGGCGGTCGGATTCTGCGCGCCGAGCCTACATGGATGTATTCACGGCGTGTCCTGAGTGCCTATACCACCCCGCCACGCTCGAGCAACAGGGTGCTAACCCAGTGCCAAAGTTACTACGTTAGGGTGACAGAAGTTTTAGTAAGTTAATCAGCAATTAAATTAAAGCCATAGAGAGAAAGTGAATGGCAGACGATAAAGACTCCTCGGCGGAGAAGAGTCAGGAGCCAACCCAGAAGCGGTTGGACTCCGCACGAGAAGACGGGAACATAGCGCGTTCCAAAGAGCTCAATACTACTGCCATCTTGCTTGGCGGTACTGCGGCAGTGATTGCCTTTGGAGGCATTCTCGCTACCGGCCTCGCTCGTATTATGGAGTATAATTTTACCCTCGATCGCGCCGCTTACTTCGATACTGCCGCCATGCTTGAACAGCTCGGCGACTCCGTCATGACTGGCTTTACCTCTCTGTTGCCCGTGTTTGCCGTACTGTTGCTGCTCGCCTTTCTCGCCCCAATTGCACTTGGCGGCTGGAATTTTAGTCTTAAGTCTATAGCCCCTAAAGCGAGTCGCATGAGTCCCCTCGCCGGTATTGGGCGTATGTTTGGCCCTAACGCCATAATCGAGCTCTTTAAGGCCATTGCTAAGGTCGTTGTTGTCGCCTCCCTCGCGCTCCTCGTTTTGTATATTAATACCGGCGCCATACTCAGTATTCAGCACGAGTCCGTGCTGCCCGCAATCTCCGAGTCCGTTGGCTTGATCGGCTGGTCTGTGCTGTGGATTTCCTGCGCCATGATCCTAATCTCGATGGTCGACATTCCGATTCAGATCTTTCAGCATGCCCAGAAGCTCAAGATGACCATGCAGCAGGTTAAAGACGAGATGAAGGACACGGAAGGGCGGCCCGAGGTTAAGCAGAGGATTCGACAATTGCAGTATCAGATGTCGCAGAATCGCATGATGGGCGATGTGCCCGAGGCCGATGTGATTATCACCAACCCAGAGCATTATGCGGTGGCCTTGCGCTACGATCAGAGCAAGGAAGACGCGCCTATTATGTTGGCCAAAGGCGCGGATTTTGTCGCTCAGAAGATTCGCGAGATTGCGCAAGAACACGATATTCCCATTGTCTCGTCGCCTGCGTTGGCACGAGCGATCTTCTTCAACACCAAGGTCGGCGAGGAGATCCCGGGAGGTCTCTATATCGCAGTTGCTCAAGTGCTGGCCTATCTGCATCAGCTCAAGCAGTTCGCGAAAGGCCGGGTTAAGAAGCGTCCTATTCTGCGCTCTGATGTCGCGATTCCGGATGAGTTGCGTCATGATTAAAATCTAACGCCGCAGATTCCCATCAATCGGACCCAATCGCTTGCAGGGCAAGCTCCTACAGGGTGTGATTTCTTTCAGATCTAGAATAATTCTCTGACTGTAGGAGCCCATGCCCTCGTAAGGGGGTGCCTTGCAGGCGATTGGCCGACTTCTTGCACTGTCCTTGTTAGGACCTACACGAAGGCACGCGCAAAGCCCTACAGGCCGCGAAACTCGTGAGCGAGGCGTCAAATTTTTGAACTGCCTCCTATGTGTTCCTGAAAGAACGTCAAGGAAACCGACGTTTCAGACTCACACAGAAGACTCCGCAGCTTAGCGGAGCACGACCAGGCAGACAGAAGCAGATGAGAGAAAGCGCCAGCGTACAACGCAATGCATTCCTAGATAATGCCCGCACCCTAGCCAACGGCAACCTCGGTATCCCGGTACTGTTGCTGGTAATGCTGGCAATGATGACCTTGCCGCTACCGCCTTTCCTTCTCGACGTCTTTTTCACCTTCAATATCACCATCGCACTGGTAGTGCTCTGCGTCGCGGTCTATGCGATGCGCCCCTTGGATTTCCAAGTATTCCCGACCATCTTGTTGATCGCCACCTTGCTGCGCCTTGCGCTGAACGTGGCCTCGACGCGTGTGGTGCTGCTAGAGGGCCACAATGGTGGCGCGGCGGCGGGTAAGGTCATCGAGTCCTTCGGCGAGGTAGTGATTGGCGGCAACTACGCGGTAGGCCTAATCGTCTTCATCATTCTAATCATCATTAACTTCGTCGTAGTGACGAAGGGTGCGGGCCGTATCGCCGAGGTAAGTGCGCGTTTCACCTTGGATGCGATGCCAGGCAAGCAGATGGCCGTAGATGCCGATCTCAACGCCGGACTCATCGACCAAGATCAGGCGCGCGCGCGCCGTAGCGATATTACTCAGGAAGCGGACTTCTATGGCTCGATGGACGGGGCCAGCAAATTCGTAAAAGGGGATGCTATTGCAGGCATCCTGATTCTGATTATCAACCTCGTCGGCGGTGTCGGCGTCGGTATGCTCCAGCATGGGCTCGACTTCACCATGGCCATGGAGCGCTACGCCTTGCTAACGATCGGTGACGGCTTAGTCGCGCAAATACCTGCCTTGGTACTGTCGACTGCGGCCGCCATCATGGTGACCCGTAGCAATAGCTCCGAGATGATGGGGGCACAAGTAGCGGGGCAGATGTTCGCCACGCCACGCGCATTGGGCATCACTAGTGGCGTGCTCTTCGTCATGGGCATCGTTCCAGGCATGCCACATTTCGCGTTCCTAGCCTTGTCCGCCGTTGCCGGTGCAGGCGCTTATCTAATCTATTGGCGCCTAAAGAGGGCAGGAACGGATGCGGATGATGTCGAAGCTGCGGAAAAGAAGGTGCGAGACGAGACCGAAGCGGAGCCGCAGGATCTAGGCTGGAACGACGTTATGCCAGTGGACGTGATCGGCCTTGAGGTCGGCTACCGGCTTATCCCGATGGTAGACAAGGCTCAGGGCGGGCAGCTCCTTAGCCGCATTAAAGGCATCCGCAAGAAACTCTCCCAGGAGCTGGGCTTCCTAGTGCCCTCTGTGCATATCCGCGACAACCTCGATCTGTCGCCAAACGAATACCGAATCACCCTTATGGGCGTGAATGTCGGGGGCTCAGACATCATCCCCGAGCGCGATATGGCGATTAACCCAGGACAAGTGTTCGGCAAGGCAACGGGTATTGAAACGAAAGACCCTGCGTTTGGGCTAGATGCGCTGTGGATAGAACCATCTCAGAAGGATCAGGCACAGACCCTAGGCTATACGGTAGTCGATAGCAGTACGGTGATCGCCACGCACCTGAATACTATTCTCCATAAGCATGCCCACGAGCTATTGGGGCACGATGAGATTCATGAGTTGCTGGCCATGCTGGGCAAGACCTCTAAAAAACTCGCCGAAGAGCTACCCTCGATGGTCAATACCAACGTGCTACTCAAGGTCTTGCAGAACCTCCTAATCGAAGATGTGCCAATTCGCGATATGCGCACAATCGCCGAAGCCTTGGCGGCAGCGGCGACAAAGAGTCAAGATCCCGGCGCTTTGACCTCCGCGGCCCGAGTGGCGCTTGCACGGGTGATTGTCCAAAACATCTATGGAAACAGCGCGGAGCTGCCAGTTTTAACGCTAGACCCGTCTCTGGAACAAATATTGCTTAAAGCTGTACAGCAGTCTGCGCAACAGAACCAGCAACAAGGGGCGATGGGCAGCGATGACGGCATGGTGATTGAACCGGCGATGGCCGAGCGTCTGCAGAGCTCTTTGCTCAGTGCAGCACGCAATCAAGAGGCCGCAGGCAAACCTGCCGTCCTCTTAGTACCGGCACCACTGCGTGCAGTTCTAAGCCGCTTTGTACGCTTCACGATTAGCGGATTGAAGGTGCTCTCTTACCAAGAAGTACCGGACAACAAACAGATTACGATTGTCGCAAGCATTGGAAATTAATGAGAACCGCCACAGTAGCGCATGGGCTTTGCGCACTGAGCAGAGGATGATCAGATGAAAGTAAAACGATATCTAGCGCCTGACATGCGCCGCGCAATCGCTCAGATCCGTGAGGAGATGGGAGTTGATGCGGTTATTTTGTCCAATCGCACCGTCGAAGGCGGGGTAGAGGTCGTGGCTGCGGCCATGCCCGGAGATATCTCTTTTTCATCCTCTGGCAGCCTTCGCCCAAATGCTGCCAAGCCCAATGAATCCGCCACTAAGCGGGCCTCTAGCGTCGCCCAGCCAGACTCCGCAAAGCTTAACGAGCAAGCGCGTGCCAGTGATAAAGCCACTACTGCCGCGCAGCAAACCCGTGACTTCGAACGCCTGCAGCGTGAGGCCGAGCACAATGCCAGCACGCCATTCCTAAAGACTCAGAAAGACCAGCAGATGCAAGTGAACAAGCCCGCCGCCGAGCAAGAAGAGGCTGCGCTGTTGCGCGCCCAAGAGGCAGTGTTGCGTGCAGAGCTTGAACAACGCGAACAGCGCGAGCGTAGCATCGCAGAGAGCCGCGAGATGAATCGCATGCGCTCAGAGCTCAACGGCATTCGACGCCTATTAGAGCAGCGCTTGAGTGGCATGGCATGGGAGCAGTTCGCCCGCCGTACGCCTGTTCAGGCCAGCATTTGGGAGCGCCTCAATGCTATGGGTGTGCCCGCGAATCTAAGTAAAACTCTATTGGATAAATTGAAACCGGAGATGACCACTGCGGAAGCATGGCGGTTCGCAATTGCCTCCTTGGCGAGGCAAGTGCCGGTAGCAGGGACAGATGTTGCCGCTAAAGGGGGGATTTTTGCCCTTCTAGGACCTACCGGTGTGGGTAAGACAACGACAATCGGTAAACTGGCGACCCGTTTTGTACTCGAGCACGGGCCAGAGTCGGTAGCACTAGTCACGACGGATAGCTTCCGGGTAGCGGCACATGAGCAGCTGCGTACCTTTGGCCGAATCCTAGGTGTCACAGTCCGCGTAGTCGACGAAGGTCATAGCCTTCGACAAATTCTGGAGTCATTACGTCACAAGTCTCTCGTGCTGATCGATACGGCAGGGCTACATGCGAAGGACCCGAGCCTGCAGTTCCAATTACAGACGCTGCGCAATTGCCCAGAGGTGCAAAACCTATTGGTAATGGCCTGCACTAGCCAGTCTTCTGTGCTCGCCAATGCCTGCCGTACCTACTCTCCAGCAGGTTTAAGTGGCTGTATCTTGAGCAAGCTCGATGAGGCCGGTGTAATGGGCGAGGCCCTTGCCCTGGTAATCGATAATGCCCTGCCAGTGGTGTATGAAACCCACGGTCAGAATATCCCCGATGACATTAAAGTTGCACAAGCCCATAATTTGGTCAGCAAGGCAGTTGCCTTGTCTGTCCATAGTGAAGAAGAGAGCGAGCGGCTTATGTACGAATTCGGCAGTGTTTACGGCGACGAAATGTCCGCCTTCGATCAAGAGGCGCCTTATCAGGGCGTCGCACAAGGAGTGGCTAGATGAAGCCAGTGCAAGTAGTCGCCATCACTGGCGGCAAGGGCGGGGTCGGGAAGACCAACGTCTCAGTGAACCTCAGCCTCGCGTTGGCCGAGGAGGGTAAGCGCGTCATCTTAATGGATGCTGACCTAGGTTTGGCCAATGTCGATATTCAGCTTGGTATTAAGGCAGATAAGACTCTCGCGGATGTCATGAGCGGGGAGTGCAGCTTAAGAGATGTATTGATTACCACAGTCGGCGGCTTAAAAGTCATTCCTGCCGCCTCTGGTGTGCAGTCATTGACGCAACTCGGACCTGCCGAGCACGCCGGCCTGATTCGCGCCTTCAGTGAACTCGACGATCAGCTCGATGTATTGATCATCGACACTGCCGCGGGGATCTCCGAAAGTGTGGTGAGTTTCGTACGCGCCGCGCAAGAGGTCTTAGTAGTGGTGTGCGACGAGCCGTCCTCCATCACCGATGCCTATGCTCTGGTTAAGCTGCTGAATCGCGACTATGGCATGCAGCGCTTCAGGGTCTTGGCGAATATGACGCGGACTCCGGAAGAAGGCCGTAATTTGTACACGAAGTTTGTTCGCGTTGCCGAACGTTTTCTCGACGTAACTCTGCAATACGCGGGCGATATTCCTTGGGACGACGCGGTGCGCAAGTCTGCACAGCGCCAGAAGGCAACCTTGGAGGCTTATCCCTCAAGCAAGGCTGCTATTGCATATAGGAAGTTAGCGCACGAGGTTTCTGATTGGCCGATTAATCGCCAAGCCAGCGGACGCCTCGAATTCTTTATTGAGCGCTTGCTGATGAGCGAAACAGCGGGTTAAACACATGGTCACATCCACAAGCGGTGCGTTGATGTATAGCGAAGTGCAGACAGACAGCATGAATGACATCGTGTTGCAGTACGCGCCGCTCGTGAAGCGCATCGCGCATCATTTGCTATTGCGGATGCCCTCCAGTGTGCAGCTCGATGATCTTATTCAATCTGGCATGATCGGTCTTTTAGAGGCCGCGAAAAAATATGACCTGACTAAAGGCGCCAGTTTCGAAACCTACGCTGGCATTCGCATTCGCGGTGCCATGCTCGACGAGATTCGTAAAGGGGACTGGGCGCCACGTTCGGTGCACAGGAAGTCCCGTAAAGTCGCCGAGGCCATCAAGACTATCGAGATGCGCACTGGCACAGATGCCAAAGACTTAGATGTTGCCGCCGAACTCGACATGCCTCTAGAGGAATATCACGCCATTTTGCAGGATGCCTCGGGCAGTCGCCTATTTAGTTTCGACGATATGTTGGAAGGCGACGACTCTGCTATGGAACGAGTAGCAGGGGATATGCCGAATCCACTGGATGGTTTGCAGAGCGACGATTTCAAGGCGCAATTGGCCGAAGCGATCTCGGGGCTGCCCGAGCGTGAACAATTAGTCCTGTCACTGTATTACGACGAAGAATTGAATCTGAAAGAGATAGGGCAGGTGATTGGCGTGAGTGAGTCACGCGTGAGCCAAATACATACCCAAGCCGCCCTGCGCCTGCGCGCACGTCTAGCGGATTGGAATTGATACACGGCCCCGAGCCGATACTGAACACTTAAGGAGCGACCATGTTGTTGACACCAGCCCTAATTATCAGCGTGACCTTTGTCGTGATGCTATGTGGCTGCATGCTCGCCTTGAGCGTGCATGTGCTGCGTAAGATAGAGCGCCTGCAAGCTCAGTTGGACAAGGATATGAAGGCGCTACGCGGTGAGATCACGGCAGTAGGTCGTGGCGCGATCGGCCTTGGCAAGCGTGTGAAGCTAGTACAGGATCGCCTGCAGACTACCGAGCGTCGCCAAGAAGACTTGGAATACAAGGATGTCGGTGATGTCGCCATCTCCCATGCTAATAAGCTCGTGCAAATGGGCGCCGCAACCGAGGAACTGGTCGCGACCTGCGGTCTTTCCAAAGCAGAGGCTACTCTGCTGACCCTCATGCATTCCCGCTCGAAGACAGCAGGGCGTAGCGCCGCCTAGAACTATTCAGCTCACAAAGAATTAAAAACGCTGACTGTAGGAGCCTGCCCTGCAGGCAATTTGCCTAAATCTTCCACAAAACCGCGTCAATCTTACCCAATCGCCTGCAGGGCACCCCCTTACGAGGGCATGAGCTCCTACAGCTTTCTCGTTCCATTCCTCAACGAAAGCATTCAGCGCAATACTCGGTTATACTTCGGCCAGCTTTCTAGCACCTCATTCACTTGGCCATCGCGAAAACGCGCTCATCTTCAAAGCCCCTATGACTGCCAGCACTTCCGCCAGCTCCCACCCCTCGTCAGCACCCTCAGCGCAAGTCTTGCTTGAGGCTCGTGCTTTGTTCTGCGAGCGTGACGATCGAGTGCTATTCAATGACTTAGCATTCAGCCTTCATGAGGGCGAACTACTGCAAGTACAGGGCAGCAATGGCAGTGGCAAGACGACTCTGCTACGCATCCTATGTGGACTCAATAGCAGTTACGAAGGCGAGTTGTTCTGGGAAGGCGTGCCTATCGATGAGGATCGCGAGACCTTTCTCGCCTCCTTGCTCTATCTAGGGCATCGCGTAGGGGTCAATAAGATCCTAACGGCGCGGGAGAACCTGCGCTGGAGCGCTGCACTGCATTCCCCTAAGACGGATCAGGATATCGACGCAGCCTTAGAGGCAGTGGGGCTTATGGGCTATGCGGATATAACTTGTCGCAATATGTCGGCAGGGCAGCAACAGCGCGTCTCGCTTGCAAGGCTGCTGCTTAGCCCGGCACGATTGTGGGTGCTCGATGAGCCCTTTACCACGCTAGATGTGAGTGGTGTGAAGATTTTGGAGAATCTATTGGCTGCACATGTTGCCCAAGGCGGCGCGGTGCTCGTGACAACACACCATCAGTTAGATGTGCCCTGTAGCATGCGCCGTCTGAACTTGGATAAATGAGGATGTCGCGACAAGCGGCGCTACAGCGATGAGCGATACGGCAAACAATACAAGTTCTTCACAGCCCCTAGGCAGAGCGCCCATAGCTCAGGTGAGCACGTTCTCGGCCTTCAAGGCCACCCTCAAGCGCGACTTGCTCATAGCCTTGAAACGCCGAAATGATTTGCTCAACCCCCTAATGTTCTTCTTGATCGTGGTTTCTCTGTTTCCTTTGGGCGTGTCCTCTGATCCCCAGGAGCTAACACGCATAGCCGCTGGCGCAGTGTGGGTCTCGGCCTTACTCGCCTCCATGCTCTCACTCGATAATCTGTTTCGCGCCGATTATGAGGACGGCTCTCTCGAGCAGCTTCTCCTCTCGCCACAGCCCCTCTATTTCATGGTTCTAGCGAAGAATATAAGCCATTGGCTGATCAGCGGGCTGCCAGTGGTCCTGCTGTCACCACTTTTGGCCTATATGCTGTATCTGCCTGCCGATGCTTATTGGACGCTGGTCCTGACATTATTGCTGGGAACACCGGTCTTGAGTCTATTCGGAGCGATTGGAGTGGCTCTCACCGTCGGTTTAGGGAGTCGCGGACTAATACTTGCCGTTATCGTTTTACCCCTCACTGTGCCGGTGCTTATAATTGGTGCAAAGGCCGTGGCAGACGCGAGTCTTGGCGTGCCGATAGGAATGCACTACGCTCTGCTGGGGGCCTTGCTAGCCCTGTCCTTGAGCCTTGCACCTCTGGCCTCCGCGGCGGCATTAAAAATCAGTGTGAATTAGAGCGTTTAACGCTTATAGATATTACAAATCGTAACACGAGGCGCTTAATGCCCCGTGCTATATTCGGGCCCGCAAAGACGGATAAGTGCCGGGTGACAACGTATCGCCTGCACCATTGAGAGAGTACACATGTGGCAATGGTTTTTTAGGCTTGGTTCGCCCAAGTGGTTCTATGAGATGTCGGGCAAGTGGTTGCCTTGGTTGCTCGTATTGATGACGGTACTCATGAGTGTCGGCATCTTCTGGGCGCTATTGTTCGTGCCTCAGGATTACCAGCAGGGCGACACTATCCGCATTATGTATGTGCACGTGCCTGTTGCGAGCATCTCTCTTGCCTGTTTTCCGCTCATGGCGGTCGCCGGCGTCATCACGCTGGTGTGGAAGATGAAGCTAGCGGACATGGTCGCCAAGTGTGCGGCACCAATCGGTGCGTGGTTTACCGCCGTGGCCTTGGCGACTGGCGCAATCTGGGGTCAGCCCATCTGGGGCACTTGGTGGGCCTGGGATGCACGCCTGACCTCGATGTTAATTCAGTTCTTCCTTTTAATCGGCGTTATAGCGCTGCGCTCCGCCATCGAGAGCCCCGACGCTGCGGCTAAGGCCTGCGCCTTGCTTGCTATCGTTGGCGCCATCAACGTGCCCATTATCAAGTACTCGGTAGAGTGGTGGAACACGCTGCATCAGCCTGCCAGCGACTTCTCCATGGATGAGAACAGCGCATTTGGACCCGAGATTTGGGTGCCCCTGGTCATTATGATCTTCGCGGTGTACCTCTTCTTCGTGATTAGCTTAATTCTGTCGACTCGCAACGAGATTCTGCAACGCGAGCGACGTTCGCAATGGGTCATGGATATCGTCGCGAACGAGAAGGTTTAAAGGGGTAAGATGTTCGAACAAATTCAGTTTAATAGCGTCACCGAATTCTTCCAGATGGGAAAATATACCTTCCATGTCTGGTCTGTATATGGGCTATTTAGCATTTTCATCTTAGTGAACCTGTTTTTGCCGCGGGTTCAGCGCCGACAATTCATCCGCGAACAACGCAATAAGGCCTTGCGTGACGCACAGTTGGCGAAAAATACGGCAGGGCAGCAGGAGCGCGAGAGCGCAAAGGGGGAATCGTCATGAAACCGCATCGTCGAAAGAAGTTAACGATCATCGCGTTTATTGCCACGGGTTTGGGCATTGCAATCGGTCTGTCACTGTACGCTTTGAGCAATGCCATCGACTTGTTTTTTACCCCGTCACAGATCGCAGCAGGTGAAGTGAATAACGGCCAACGCATCCGCATCGGAGGCATGGTGAAAGAGGGCTCGGTAGAGAAGAGCCAAGACTCCTTGCATGTCGAATTTATCGCTACCGATTATAGCCACGACTTGAGGGTCCGCTACGACGGCATTCTTCCCGACCTGTTTCGTGAGGGGCAGGGCGTAGTTGCCGAAGGCATGGTGGCCAATGGCGTTTTTGAGGCGAGCCGCGTGCTAGCCAAGCACGATGAGAACTATATGTCCGTTGAAGTGAAGGCAGCTCTAGATGCTGCGGAGCGTGAGCGCAGTCTGCCCGTAATGGCGACAGAAGGAGGTCCAAGTGGTACCTGAACTAGGTCATTTTTCACTCATACTCGCATTCTGCTTGTCTGTAGTACTTGGCACCATCCCTCTGATCGGTGCCACTACCGGTAACCGGCTGTGGATCAGTCTTGCGCGTCCCTTGGCGGCTGGCTTTTTTGTGTTCCTGAGCTTGTGCCTGGTGGTGCTCGCTTATAGTTTCGTGACCGATGATTTCTCTGTCATGTTCGTCGCGCAACACTCCAATAGCATGCTACCCCTGCAATATAAGATTACTGCGGTATGGGGAGGCCATGAGGGCTCGTTCCTATTCTGGACCTGGATGCTCTCCGGCTGGATGTTAGCCGTGTGTATCTTCAGCAAGGCAATGCCTGACGATTTCGTGGCGCGAGTGCTTAGCATCATGGGCCTGATTGGGGCCGGCTACACGATGTTCATGATCGCGACCTCGAATCCTTTCGATCGCGTTCTGCCTATGTCACCGGCCGACGGCGCCGACCTGAACTCGGCGCTGCAGGACTTTGGTTTTATTATCCACCCGCCCTCGCTCTATATGGGCTATGTGGGCTTCTCCGTGGTATTCGCCTTCGCCATTGCGGCCCTCATTAGTGGGCGTCTCGATTCGGCATGGGCGCGCTGGTCGCGGCCTTGGGCGAATGCGGCATGGGCGATTCTTACTATTGGCATCGCTTTGGGATCGTGGTGGGCTTACTACGAATTAGGCTGGGGCGGCTGGTGGGCCTGGGATCCTGTCGAGAACCCGCCCATGATTAACTGGCTGATCGGCACCGCTTTGATTCACTCATTGGCGGTTACTGAGAAGCGCGGGGTGTTTAAGAGCTGGACGGTGCTGTTGTCCATCATGGCATTCGCAGCAAGCCTACTCGGCACATTTATCACGCGCTCTGGTTTGTTGACCTCGGTGCATGCCTTCGCCAGCGATCCGACTCGTGGCATCTATATCCTTGGCTTCCTCGGCTTCGTGATTGGCGGCTCGCTGCTACTGTTTGCGTTCCGTGCGCCATTGATGAAGAGCGAGTTTGGCTTCGCGGCAGTCTCTCGCGAAGTGTTCCTGCTCATCAATAATATAATTCTGGTGGTTGCCAGTGCGGCGATTCTCCTGGGTACGCTCTACCCGATGGTGTATCAGGCAGTCTCTGGCGGTGAGTTGATCTCCGTTGGCCCGCCTTATTTCAATATTATCTTCGTGCCCTTGATGTCGGTTCTGGTGATCTTCCTCGGGCTCGGTTCCGTGAGTCGCTGGAAGAAAACCTCTTTGGACTATCTGAAGAAACAACTGCTGATAGTGGCGGTCGCGGCGCTGGTATTGGGCCTTGCTTTGCCGCTGGCGTTGACCTTGGAGTTCTCCTTCGGTGCCACATTCGCCACTGCGCTCGGTCTCTGGGTCGTACTTGGAATCGTGCAAGATATTCGCTTGAAGTCGGCCAATAAGCCGAGTCTTTTGGCGGGCATGAAGTCGTTGGCAGTGAGTTATTACGGCATGCAGATCGCGCACTTCGGATTTGCGGTTATCTTGTTGGGGGCAGGTCTCACGAGTATCTACAGCATAGAGAAGAGCGTGCTGCTGAGCCCGGGCCAGACGGTAGAGTTGGGTCAGTATGAGTTCCTGTTCGAAGGGACCGAGCATCTTTCCGGTCCTAATTTCGAGGCAGAACGAGCCACATTCCAAGTGCTGCGCGATGGCGCATTCGTGCGTGAACTGCATCCTGAGAAGCGCGTGTATACGGCGAGCCGTACACCCTCGACAGAGATGGCGATCGATGCAGGCTTCACACGGGATCTGTTTATTACGCTCGGCGAGGAACGCGATTCCGGTGCATGGTCTATGTCTTTGTACATCAAGCCGTTCGTGCGCTGGGTTTGGTTAGGCGCGATTCTCATGGCGATGGGCGCGATTGTCGCAGTGACAGATAAACGTTATCGCCGCCTGAAAACCAAGACCTTAGAGAAAGAGGTTGCGAGTGTTAAAGCTATGCAGCCGGTTTCTTCTTAATTGAAAGTGAAGGATTGTATATGCCTAGATTAAAGCTATTTATTCCGGTAATCGTATTCTTTGCACTCGCGGTGATGCTGTGGCGCGGTCTGTACCTAGATCCGCGCACACTGCCATCCGTGCTGATTGATAAGCCCCTGCCAGAGTTCTCTCTACAGACAGTAGAGTTGGGAGACACCGTGGTAGGCAAAGCGGATCTGCCCGACGAACCGTTTCTGTTGAATATTTGGGGCAGCTACTGCCTACCTTGTCTGCAAGAGAATCCTATTCTAATGGCGGCGGCCGAGGAGAAACTAGTGCCGATCGTGGGCGTGAACTACAAGGACAAATTGAACCTAGCGCAGCTATGGCTAGAGGACAATGGTAGTCCCTTCGAATTCAGTATTTTGGATGAGAGCGGTCGCCTTGGTATCGATCTCGGCGTTTATGGGGCACCGGAAACCTTTGTTGTCGACGGCAATGGGGTGATCCGCTACAAGCACATCGGCGTGATTGACTACGAGACTTGGGAAGAAGAGATCAAGCCTGCTATCGCGGCGGTGAAGGCGGAATCGAACAAGTGATGATCAAAGCATTATTCGGCGCGCGCGCCGCAGCGTTGTCCCTCTTAATCCTGTTCGGTTTAACCTTAGGCTTGCAGGGCGTTTCGATGAGCGCTCACGCCGCCGTCGATACTTTCGAGTTTGCCACCGAAGAGCAGCAGCAACGCTTTCGCAGGATGTCCGACGAGTTCCGCTGTCCTATGTGTCAGAACACCAGCCTAACCGGTTCCAATGGTGGTGTGGCCGAGGATTTGCGCCGCGAAATTTATCTCATGATTTCCGATGGCAAGACAGACCAAGAGATCGAACAGTTCATGTTTGATCGCTATGGCGATTTCGTGTTCTATAAGCCTCGGCTGCAGTTAACCACAGTCCTGTTATGGTTCGGCCCGTTGTTATTCTTCCTGATTGGGGGGTGGCTGATTCTCGGAATTGTGCGCCGCGCCAAGCCGCAAGAGAAAGAGGCGGTCGTTTTAGATAAAGATGAGCAAGAGCGCCTGCGCGATTTGCTCGACACAGTGAAGGATCGCGACTGAGCGAAGGCTCGGTCTGTCCCGCACGTCACTTTCATTTTGAGTATCCCGGTTCAGGCGTATCGCGCACCGACCGGCGAGTTCAGGGGGTCTTTTGTTCTGGTACTTCGCTGCAGCGCTGCTGATTTTAGCGGCATTATTTATTCTAATCCCACTTTGGAAATTTAGTCAGAGTGGTGACTCATCCCGCGCTCGCCGAGAGCGCACCAATCTGCTGATCTTCAAAGAGCGTATCGCAGAGCTCGAGGCCGACTTGGCCACAGGCAACCTAGAGCAGGAAAATTTCGATGCACTCCAGCATGAGTTGGAGCGCAGCCTATTGAGCGATGTTGACTCTCAGTCCGCGGCCAGCGCGGAAGTGAAGCAACAAGACGGCAGTTGGCGCAGCGCATCACGACTAGTGCCTGTGGTGCTGCTGCTAATCATAGTGCCATTGAGTATTTTCCTGTATCGCACATGGGGCTACCAAGATGAGTTGGCGCTGGCCCAATTGTACGAGCGGACTCGGGATAGCGTGGACGATCCTCAGGAGGCGCGTGACCTCGTGTTCAGCCTTGGCGAGATTATCGAGAGTGATCGCGAGAATGGTTGGGCCTGGTATTTCATGGCCCAGAATCTAGTTAACCTAGCGCAGTTTCCACAGGCCGCTATGGCGCTGGAGCGAGCTGGCGAATATATCGAAGAGCCGCAAGACCGTGTGGTTGTGTTGAGCCAATACGCATTCCTCGAATATATGTTGGCGGAGCAGCAACTGACCGAGAAAGTGCAAGAGATTATCGACCAGACCCAGAGGCTAGATCCGAACCAACTATTGATTCTGCAGATACTGGGTATGGACGCCGAGCAACGCGCGGACTACCAGTCGGCTATAACCTATTGGCGTAGAATGTTGCAGCTGACGCCTCCTGGTCAAGAGGCGCAGTTACTGCAAGGCATGATAGCGAATGCGCAACAGCAAATGACGGCGACAGATGGTCAAGACGTAGTCGATGGTCCTCGTATCGACGTAGAAGTCTCAATCGCACCGGGCTTGGACTTAGATCCGAATACACGCGTGTTCGTCTCGGCACTCGAGTTAAATGGTCGTGGACAACCACTGGCCGCCGAGGTGCTAACGGTTGGCGACCTTCCTACTACCGTCTCGCTGGACAATAGTGATGCGGTAGGGCCCTTTAATATTTCATCGGCAGAAATGATCTATATTGTGGCTACTGCCTCCTCTAGCGGGAGTGCAAATGTGCAAGCCGGTGATTACCAGAATCGGACTGAAGGCTTTGCCCATTCAAATCAGAATGCGATCATCCGCTTAGAGATCAGTGACGTAGTGCCTTAAGCGGCGCGCAATTGAATATACTCGATCGGACGAAGGACGGAACAGGATAGCGAGATCGATAGAAAAAACAGTGCTTCACAGACGAAAACTCAACGTTCCTGCGTAGCTATGTAGGTGTGCGGGAGCGAATCAGAACAAAATAACAGCAAGAAAGGGGGCTGATATGTTTGGAATCATGATGGATAAGCAGTTGAATATTGCGGATATCCTCGAGTACGCGGCGCTTTACAACACCGATGCGGAGATCGTCACCAATACAGTCGAGGGTGGTTACCACCGCTATGGCTACAACGACGCCTTACTGCGCAGCAAACAATTAGCCAATGCACTTCGCACGCTAGGAGTAGAGCAGGGCGACCGTGTGGCTACCCTCGCTTGGAATACCTACCGTCATTTCGAACTCTACTATGCCATCTCTGGCATGGGCGCTGTCACCCACACTATTAATCCTCGGCTATTTGCAGAGCAGATTATCTACATCATCAATCACGCTGAGAATGAGTGGGTGTTCGTCGACCTAACTTTCGTGCCCTTGTTAGAGGCCGTGCAGTCGCAGATAGGCGGAGTGAAGGGCTTCATAGTGATGACCGATGCGGCGCATATGCCGGAGTCATCTCTGCCCAATCTCATGTGTTATGAGGACTTGCTAAGCGAGCAGAGTAGTGAGTTCGAATGGCCGCAGTTTGACGAGAATCTAGCCGCGGGCCTGTGCTACACCTCAGGTACCACGGGCAACCCGAAAGGGGTGATGTATTCTCACCGCTCGACTGTATTGCACGCTATGTCCTCTTGCCGTGCATCGGCCTTGAATCTGGGCCCCATGTCGCGGGTATTGCCAGTGGTGCCGATGTTCCATGTGTGCGCTTGGGGCATTCCTTACGCAGCGCCGATTGCGGGCTCTAGCATCCTGTTTCCGGGGGCCGGCATGGACGGGGCATCTCTGTATGGCCTGATCGATGGCGAGAAGGCCACCGCGCTGTTGGGAGTGCCTACTGTGTGGCTGGGTCTTCTCAATTACATCGAGTCGGTGAAGGGCAATCTGGATACTGTGGAGAGTGTCGTCATCGGGGGTTCCGCAGCGCCGCGCTCCATGATGGAGAAGTTCACCGAAGTCTATGACGTGTTCCCGATTCATGCCTGGGGCATGACTGAGATGAGCCCGATGGGCAGCCTTTGTGCAATGACGCCGTATTTGAAGAAGGCAGACAAAGAGTCGCGTATGCGCATCCAATCTAAACAGGGCCGCGCGGTGTTCGGCGTAGAGATGCGCATTGTCGATGACAATGACGAGCCGCTGCCGCACGACGGCAAGACCTTCGGCAAACTCATGGTCAAAGGCCCATGGGTGGCCAGTGGTTACTATAAGAACGACGATCGCAGCGCATTCAGAGGAGGGTGGTTCGACACTGGCGATGTGTCCACCATCGACTCGATGGGCTATATGCAGATCGTGGATCGCAGCAAAGACGTCATTAAGTCTGGCGGGGAATGGATCAGCTCTATTGAGCTAGAGAATTTCGCGGTCGGGCATGAAGGGGTAGTCGAGGCCTGTGTGGTGGGTATTGCTCACCCGAAATGGGACGAGCGGCCACTGTTGCTGATCGTGCGCAAGGAAGGGTCTTCGTGCACTAAAGAGGATATAATCGCCTATCTTACTGACAAAGTGGCAAAGTGGTGGCTCCCAGACGATGTTGTGTTTGTCGAGTCCCTTCCCCATACTGCTACGGGTAAGCTGCTTAAAACCGAAGTTCGCGCTAAATACGAGAATCACTACCAAACTTAATAACGCTCAACGTGAGCCGGGTCGCTAATGACACACACAGATACTTTTCCAGATGCCCTCATCGACGATTTCGGTCGACGCGTGGACTATATACGGCTATCGGTCACGGATCGTTGTGACTTCCGCTGTGTATATTGCATGACGGAGGACATGACCTTCCTGCCGCGCGATCAGGTGCTGTCTTTGGAAGAGATCTATCTGGTGGCCCAAGCCTTCACTGAACTTGGTGTCAATAAGATTCGCCTTACCGGCGGTGAGCCATTGGTGCGCAATAATGTGATGTCGCTAATCGAGCGCCTAGGGAAGTTGGAGGGCTTGAAGGAGTTGCTCTTAACGACCAATGGCTCGCAATTGGATAAATTTGCGGCGCCATTGCATGCCGCTGGTGTTAATCGCATCAACATCAGTATCGATAGTCTCGATGCCGAACGTTTTCACCGCATCTCGCGCGTTGGCAAGCTGGACAAGGTGCTTGCGGGCATCGATGCCGCGCGGGCGCAGGGCTTCGAGCGTCTGCGTCTCAACGCCGTTATCATGAAGGGCTATAACGACGATGAGGTCTTGGCACTGACTGAGTATGCGCTGGATCGCGAAGTGGACATCGCCTTCATCGAAGAGATGCCTCTAGGTAACGCTTCGGATCACGACAGAGAGAGCACGGTCTGCAGCAATGACTGGGTGCGCGAGGTAATTGCGGCTAAGTATGAGCTCATCTCTAGTGCCGAGACTACCGCAGGTCCTTCGCGCTATTACCAAGTAGCGGGCAAGCGTAGCCGCATCGGCTTCATCTCGCCGGTCAGTCATAATTTCTGTGCCGATTGTAATCGCGTGCGAGTAACTGTAGAGGGGCGCCTTCTGCTGTGCCTTGGTAACGAGCACTCGGTAGACCTAAGGGCCGTAATGCGTGACAGTGGCGGCGATATCGTTGCCCTGAAGAAGGCGATAGTTGCGTCGATGGCATTGAAGCCCGAGCGTCATTATTTCTACGATAAAGAACACGAACAGCCAGTTCGCCTGATGAATATGACTGGCGGCTGATCTCCGCTACAATTCCCATTATTTGCTAGCTAGCACCGAGCGACTCTAAGGCTTGGTGCGGCTCATCCCCTTGCGTACTCAAAGAGAAGATAATGTCTAATACACACGCCGATAAACACGCCACATTCACCCCTTTGCGCATCGCTGTCGTGACCGTCTCCGATACTCGCACCGAGGAGACTGATAAGTCCGGCACTTACCTCGTAGATGCCGTTACTGCAGCGGGCCACACCCTAGTAGAGAAGCGCATCGTCAAGGACGATACCTATAAGTTACGCGCGGTGGTCGCGACTCATATTGCGGACGATGCCGTGCAGGCAGTGTTACTCACTGGTGGTACCGGTTTTACGTTCCGAGACAATACCGTTACTGCCGTAACGCCATTGTTGGATATGCACATTGAGGGTTTCGGGGAGTTGTTTCGTGCCTTGTCCCACGCGGAGATCGGCTGTTCGACGATTCAATCCCGTGCGTTTGCGGGTTTGTCGAATGGCACTATCGTGTTCTGCATGCCTGGTTCTCCGGGTGCCTGTAAGACGGCATGGGAGGGCATAGTGGCGCAGCAATTGGATAGCCGGCACAAGCCATGTAATTTTGTGGACAAGCTAAAGAAAGTCTAAGTGTTTGAAAAAGAAGGGATTGATCTAAGCGGGGGTGGGGCGGATCGGTCTAAAACAAAAACCCGTCGTAAAAGTAAGACTAGGTAGTCACACTTGTACGGCGGGTTTAGTTATTACGGGATAGCTGTTCTGGTTTAATAGCATATGCGTTTCCCTGGTCGGTTAATGGGGGTAAACCCCGTAGAACGACCTGAATTACGCAGTCGCAATCATCGTCAATACTGGTACCGCAACGGCTGCTGCAACTACTGCGACTGAAACTAGGACTGCACGTGCATTGATGAATACTTCGCTCATTTTTAAGCTCCTTGTAAGGTTTTGGGTTAATGTTACTGTTCTCTATCTCAGTAACGGGGCGTATGGTAACACATTTGTGGGTATAGGTAACAAATATTTCTAGTGTGATTTAACGTAACAAGTGTGCTGTTCGTCGCACATTTAATAGACGGCATCAAAAGGGCGATTTCATGGATATTGAGCAAGGCGAACAAGACTCGGCAACTGTTCTGAGTGGGCAAGTAGTGGCGGTTCCCGAGACTAGGCAGCTGGATATTCTGGTGGAACTTCTGACTAATCGCGGCGCAACAGTGCGCCGCGTGCCCCTAGTCTCTATTCTCGATGCGCCCGACGCGCAGCCGATAGAGGCATGGCTGCGCAACTTTATTGCTAGCCCGCCCGACTATTTGATCGTTCTGACCGGAGAGGGCTTGCGACGCCTGTTAGGCTTCGCGCAGCGTGCCGATTGTGAGGCAGCATTTATCGATGCCTTGACTAAAGTTTGCAAGATCTGCCGCGGTCCGAAGCCCGGCCGTGCGCTCAAAGAGATTGGGCTTAAGCCGGATATGTTGGGCAAGGCTCCGACCACGCCAGGCATCATCGAGGCGCTGGAAGAGCTAGCCTTAGGCGGTAAACGCGTCGCGGTGCAACTCTATGGCGAGGAGCCGAACCTGCTCCTGATGAACTATTTGCAGGGGCGCGCGGCCATCGGGATACCAGTTGCTCCCTATATCTATGCCCCACGGGCCGATGAGGACAAGGTGCTTGAGCTTATAGAGGCGCTGGCGCGCGGTGAAATCACGATGATGACCTTTACTAGTCAACCGCAGTACGCGCGCCTTCTAGATGTCGCGAAGCGTCACGATAAAGTAGCCCAGTTGCACGAAGGCTTGACGCGAGTCCATGTGGCCGCCATAGGTCCTGTTGTTGCTGCGCAGCTGCGCGAGGCTGGTGTCGAGATCGCGGTTATGCCGGAATCGCTGTTTTTCATGAAACCCATGGTGACCGAGTTGGTAAAACTCGTGCGCCGCAGTAATCCCTAGGATAATCCTAGGAGTGTTAAGCGCTACTGAGGAAGGACAAGACTTATGCGAATCATGACCTTAAATTGTAATGGCATCCGCGCCGCGGCGAAGAAGGGCTTCTTCGATTGGCTCAAGACCTGCGATGTGGACGTGGTGTGCCTGCAAGAGACTAAGGCGCAGATCGATCAATTGGGCGACGAGATGTTTTCTCCCGCTGGTTTCCATTGCTATTATTTCGACGCAGTGAAAAAAGGTTACTCGGGCACTGCCCTGTATAGTCGGGTAAAGCCGGACCGCGTGACTAAAGGTTTGGGGTTTTCACTGGCCGACGAGGAGGGGCGCTATATTCAGGCCGACTTCGGCAATCTAAGTGTGGCCTCGCTCTATCTGCCCTCGGGCTCCAGTGGGGAAGAGAGGCAGCAGCGCAAGTTCGCGTTCATGGAAGAGTTCATGGCGCATATGAAGGGGCTGAGCGAAGATGGGCGCGACTATATAGTTTGCGGCGATTGGAATATCTGCCATAAAGAGATCGACTTAAAGAATTGGAAGCCGAACCAGAAGAACTCGGGCTTCTTGCCTGAGGAGCGTGGCTGGCTCGACACACTCTACGACGAGGTGGGTTTCGTCGATGGTTTTCGTCTCGTGAATAAAGAGGCTGAACAATACAGTTGGTGGTCGGCACGCGGACAGGCGCGCGCAAAGAATGTCGGTTGGCGTCTGGACTATCATGTGATCACGCCCGCCTTAGCTGAAAAAGTTGAAGCGGCAGAAATCTATACGGAGCAGTCGTTCTCGGATCATGCGCCGGTAATATTGCAATACGGGATGAAATTATGAAGGGTTTAGAACGGTTTGTGTGGCGCGTGGCGCTGCTAATAATGACGACCTCGTTCGCTATACAGGGTGCGAGTGCACAGGAGTTGAAGGCGTCGATTGTCACTGATAAAGGGGTGATCGAGATTGAGCTGAGCGAGAGGGCTGCCCCAACCTCTGTGGCGAACTTCGTGAACTTGGCCGAGCGTGGTTTCTACGATGGGCTTAACTTTCACCGAGTGGAGCGTAACTTCGTCATTCAAGGCGGCGATCCCCGTGGCGATGGTTCCGGCGGGCCGGGCTATCAGTTCACTGGCGAGATGCTACTTAAGCATACGCGCCCAGGCACCTTGTCTATGGCTAACAGTGGCTTGGGTACCGATGGCAGCCAGTTCTTCCTGACCCTAGTGCCAACCCCGCATCTGGACGGCAAGCATTCGGTGTTTGGTCGAATCAGCAGTGGACTAGAAACGGTGTATAAGATCACGAAAGGGGATGTGATTCGCAGCATCACGATCACGGGTGACACTAGCGCGCTCAAGGCACGCAAGAAGGCAGATTTAGATAAGTGGAATGCCATCCTCGATGAGGGTTTTCCAGACCTGCGTCCTGTTGTGCCTTAGCGGAGTATTTAGGGTAGCACCTTCTTGAAGGGCTTTACGGTGACTTTGCTGTAGACGCCCGCGGCTACGTAAGGGTCGGCATCGGCCCAAGTGCGCGCCGCCTCTAGTGATTCAAACTCCGCAATAATTAAGCTGCCAGTGAAGCCTGCTTCGCCCGGGTCCTCTGAATCTATAGCGGGGTGGGGCCCGGCAATTACGATGCGCTTGGCTGCGTGCATATCTTGCAGCCTCGCAAGATGGGCGGGTCTGGCCTGCATGCGCAGAGGTAGGCTGTTGGGTACGTCCTCGGAGATAATGGCGTAGAGCATGGGGTTTGTCCTCTCGTAAGCTTTACTAATAACAGGTCGTAATCATAATCGATTTGTCTTTAGCAGTCTGTTATTGTTCGCCCGCGAGCCACCCTGAAGACTTTGGCAAGCGTCTGTAACTTGTTAGGAAATATTGAAATATCATGGCGCAAACACTCGAGATACACGCAGTTAATCCAGAGCCACGACTCATCAAGCAGGCGGCTAAGGTGTTGCTTGATGGCGGGGTCATCGTCTACCCAACCGATTCGACTTATGCCCTTGGTTGTCATATCGGGGATAAGGGGGCTTTGGAGCGCATCCGGCGCATTCGTCAGCTAGACGACAAGCACAATTTCACGCTGGTGTGCGCAGATTTATCGGCCATTGCGACCTATGCGAAAGTGCCCAATAGCGCATACCGATTGCTAAAAGCCTACACGCCAGGCCCGTACACATTCATCCTGTCTGCAACGCCAGAAGTGCCGCGTCGCCTAATGCACCCGAAGCGCAAGACCATTGGACTACGAGTTCCGGACAGTGTGGTGGCGCAAGCACTAATCGCAGAGCTGGGCGAGCCAATCATGAGCACGAGCTTGATTCTCCCGGGCGACGACCTACCACTATCAGAGATCTACGACATCGAGGATCGAGTAGGAAACCTAGTGGACCTAATCATAGAGAGCGGCTCCTGCGGCATAGAAGCCACCACCGTAATCGACCTAATGGACGGAAGCGCCCAAGTAGTCCGCGTAGGCAAAGGCGACCCAAGCCCGTTTGAGTAAACCCATAGCTTTGGCAAACCAAATCATCCCTTAGGTACTTCGTTATTCGAGCCACGAGGGGGGATTGGGATTGCTGGAACCGCCAAACTGCGCACATCCATGTGCAGGCTTGACGTGCGCCGTCCAGG
>OJDV01000070.1_pt1 | contig 70768 bp, 75 predicted proteins | sample 1592911 | NCBI WGS metagenome assembly OJDV01 (sample SAMN05416860, study PRJEB24817) | seawater metagenome | isolation source: Sea water | place: Canada:Atlantic | collected 2013-11 | reverse complement strand
AGGAGCCCATGCCCTCGCAAGGGGGTGCCCTGCAGGCGATAGGCCTAAATCTTCCGCAGATCTTCGTCAATCGCACCCATTCGCTTGCAAGCAAGCTCCTACCGTCAGTGGTTCTATCAGGACTGAGCCTACATGGACGTATTCACGGCGTGTCCAGCAGCGAAGTACGCCGCAGCGCCACTCGCGCTACGGAGCACCGAGTAAAGGCCCAAGCTTTATGTTTTTTATCATGTCCGAAAATGGCCAGAATTAACTAATGCCCTGTGTTAACTTGCTTCTCATTGGTGAATTGGATCGAGAGGCTAGTGCATTGTTAATTAACCCCGATGACTTCGAGCAGGCCCGGCAGGCTCGCGATCCTCATTTCGATGGACGCGTTTTTATCGGCGTGCTCACTACTGGTATTTACTGTCGGCCCGTCTGCCCCGTGCGTCTACCTCTCAAGGAAAATATTCGCCTCTATAGCACTGCCGCAGCTGCAGCCGAGGCCGGGTTTCGTCCCTGTTTGCGCTGTCGACCAGAATCTTCCCCCGGCACTCCCGCATGGATGGGCAGCTCCTATACTGTTTCTCGAGCCCTGCAACTTATCGCCCGCGGTGCCCTCGACGAAGGCAGTGTTAGTGCACTGGCCGCACAGCTTGGTATTGGGCCGCGCCAACTTACGCGGCTTTTTCAGCAGCATTTAGGCGTGACCCCCATCGCCGTGGCGAACACCCAACGCCTGCATTTTGCCAAAAAACTGATTGATGAGACTACACTGCCGATGGCGCAGGTTTGTCATGCTGCAGGTTTCTCCAGCGTGCGGCGCTTCAACGCAGTGTTTAACCAGACCTATGGGCGCGGGCCTTTAACCCTGCGCAAACAAGGAAACTCGAAGCAGGCAATCGAACAGCGCGGAGTGCAGATCAAGCTCAGTTATCGGCCTCCTTTCGATTGGCGTGCCATGCTCGACTACCTCGCCTATCGCGCCATTCCCGGTGTGGAGTCCGTGGGTAAAGACTATTATTCCAGAACGATCGTCATGAATGGCAAGCAGGGTAACCTAGAGGTGCGTTTCCTGGAGGACAGCCACGCACTAATCCTCACAATCGACGTGGAACAGACGCGCAATCTCTACCAGATTGTTGAGCGTGTGCGGGTGATGTTCGATCTCAAGGCCGTTAGTACCGAGCTCGAAAACTTCCTGAGTCTAGATCCCTTGCTGGCTCCACTGGTGGTGCGTCACCCCGGTATACGAGTGCCGGTGGCGTGGGATGGTTTCGAAGTAGGGGTGCGGGCAATCCTAGGGCAGCAGGTGTCTGTTAAGGGGGCTACTACATTAGTGTCACGACTCGCCCACGCCTGCGGTGCGGTGTATGAATCTGCCAATTCGCACACTCTAGATAGGGTATTCCCAACGCCGGCAGAACTGGCCGATGCGAACCTAGACGGCATGGGCATTACCACGCGGCGCATTGCTGCGATCAAAGCCTTGGCTGAAGTGGTGCGCGACGGCGAACTGCGCTTCGATGGCAGTATGACAACTGACGCATTCGTCGAACGCATCGTGCAGATCCCTGGCATAGGTCCGTGGACCGCACAATATATTGCACTGCGCGCCTTGAATGATCCGGATGCATTTCCCGATGCTGATCTTATTTTGCTGCGCGCGACTGCCGTGCCTGGAACACTATTAACGCCGAAGCAATTACAAGAGCGCTCGCAGGTATGGCGCCCTTGGCGAGCTTACGCGGTCATGTTGCTGTGGCGCGAATATGGATTGCAGAAACAAGAGAACAAGGCGCTTGTCGCGCCAGACTGAGGAGAGCCCTATGTCACGTCTTTATACCTATTGCCCGTCTCCGTTAGGAGATCTTTTACTCGCCGGCGATGGCGAGCGCCTGCAGTTGATTGGCTTTCCCGATGGCAAGGCGCGTACTCGTCACGGCGAAGATTGGCGGCAGAGCGATGCACCGTTCGTCGAGCTCATTCGCCAATTGAGCGCCTATTTTGCGGGTGAGCTGCAGGACTTCGATGTAGCGCTAGATCCACAAGGCACTGCATTCCAGCAGTCGGTTTGGAAGGCTCTTACCACGATTCCCTATGGCAGCACTTGTAGTTATGGCGCAATTGCCGAGGCGGTAGGCAAACCCAGGGCCTCGCGCGCAGTGGGTGCGGCGAATGGGCAGAATCCAATTCCCATCATCATTCCCTGTCACCGAGTTATTGGTAGCACGGGCAAGCTGACGGGCTTTGGAGGAGGGCTGCCTGCTAAAGTGACCCTATTGGAGTTAGAACAGCGTAGCAGTCCGTTTCGTTTGGAGGCTTAGAGTCTGATGTACTTCGGGACGGCCATTAGGCCGACCCCAAAAAGGACTAGTGCATAGTCATTGCTGGTGAAATACGGGTACACCATCAGCGCAATACCGCATAGCAGCGCCACCTTATTGCTCTGCTTTTTGCCGTAGACGAAATAGCCCATGCCGATCGAGCTAAACAACAATGTCCACAGCATTGCGGAGGTGTCTGTCATATCCATGTTCAGGCCTGAGACTTGTGTCGGTAGTCTTGCATTACACTCACGCCTATCGCGAGCACACTAATCGGAATAACTATATAGAGCATAGTGCTGCTAAATGCTCCGAGCAGCGCGTGCTGCGTGGAGGCGAATACTAGATACAGTGTGTAGGCGACGTAGTAGGCCAGTAGAAGAGCTCCTTCTTTGCGACTGATAATGCCGCCGGAGAAGAAGATCGGCAGGCAGGCGATCGCGACGGCGAGCATAACAAGCAAGTCGAAGCTGACGACGCTTGCGGGGATATCGATGCCACCAGGAGCCACGAGGCTCGCCACTCCTAACACGCCCATAATATTGAAAAGATTACTGCCCACCACATTGCCCACGGCGATATCGCGTTCTCCATGAATAGCCGCCACGATGGAGGTTACGACCTCGGGTAGGGAGGTACCAGCCGCCACAATAGTGAGCCCGATGATTAACTGGCTAACGCCAAAGTGTGTAGCAAGCGCGACGGCGCCATCTACGAGCCAGTCGGAGCCGACTACCAACATTGCTAGCCCGAGGGCGACCATCCCGAGATTCTTTATCCAGGAGGACTTCTCTGGAGCATCTGCGGAGTTCTCTTCGACTTGCTCTTCGCTCTGTGCCTTGCGGCTCTGAACGAATACGAAGGCGATATAGCAGATCAAGCCCAAGACCAGGAGCGAACCGTCGAAGGCGCCGAGTATGCCGTCCATCGCCATGAGCAATACGACGAAGGAGAGCGCGATCATCAGGGGGACATCGAAGCGTATGAGCTGTTGCGAGACGATCAGGGGTACGATGAGGGCAGAACAGCCGAGTATGAACAACACATTGAAAATATTACTGCCGATCACATTGCCCACTGCGATGCTGGCCTGACCTAAGGTGGCGGCTTGTATACTGACTGCCAGTTCAGGCGAACTGGTGCCAAAGGCCACAACGGTTAACCCAATGACGAGAGGAGAAACTCTGAACACCGCGGCCAAACGCGATGCGCCTCTTACTAAAACTTCTGCGCCTACTATCAATAACAGCAAACCCACAACAAATAGTACTACGGTCATAAAACCTCCATCGGTTTGCCCGATTGTACTCCTTACAAAGGCAGAAGTGACCAGAATCACACAGACTTATTTTTGCATGAAGCGGACACGAGACAGGCGGGAATTCTTGGCCTATAATTCGCGCACTTTCAATTGCCCCCACTATGTTAGGAGCAGCGCCCAATGGATATAGCAAGCCGCTAAGAGCTTCGGAATCTTACGCCACGCGATCTCTCGTTTGGCCTGCATCGCCCTTCGCGACTGTCGTTACTGACCTCGCGCGATCCACTCGAATCCAGAAGTTCTTTTTACGAGCCGTCGTGTTCGCGTTCTAAACGCGTACCTACCGCTTTGCTTATAGTCTTTATTCTGGATACATCATGACTCTTCAAAAAATACGCGCAGGCATGAGCCTGTTCCGACAAGCCCTATTGGGCAGTTCGACAATCAATTACACCGAAGGCTCTATCGCAAGAGCAACCTTCCTTTTAGCCGTGCCCATGATTTTGGAAATGTCCATGGAATCGGTGTTCGCCATCGTGGACATTTTTTTCGTGGCGAGCCTAGGTGCCGAGGCTGTGGCGACCGTTGGGTTGACCGAGTCGCTCATCTCTTTGCTGTACGCCGTGGCCATAGGCTTATCGATGGGCACCACAGCGATGGTGGCGCGGCGCATCGGTGAGAATACGCCAGAGGCGGCCGCATTCGTGGCAGGTCAGGCGCTCTGGATCGGCATTGCGGTGTCCTTCTTAGTCGGCGTTACCGGTTTTTACTACGCAGAGAAATTGCTCTTCCTGATGGGGGCTTCGCCAGAGGTCATCGAGTCCGGGCGCAGCTACACCCAGATCATGTTAGGGGGCTGCTTCACGATCGTGTTTCTTTTCCTCAATAACGCGATCTTCCGCGGCGCGGGAGATGCGAGCATCGCGATGCGCTCTTTGGTGTTGGCTAACGGAATCAATATCGTGCTCGACCCTTGCTTGATCTTCGGCGTTGGACCGTTCCCAGAGATGGGGGTAACGGGGGCCGCAGTGGCGACAAATATAGGGCGAGGCATAGGGCTGCTGTACCAGTTCTACTACTTATGCTCGAGTAGCCGGCGCATACAGCTCGTGCTCAAAGACTTCGTCATCAAGCTTTCGGTGATCATGACGTTAGTGCGCATCTCTGTTGGCGGTATCGCGCAATTCCTCATTGCGACGGCGAGCTGGGTATTCCTGATGCGTTTGGTGTCGGTCTATGGCAGCGATGCGGTGGCGGGTTACACAATCGCGATTCGCATCATGATGTTTGTGATTCTTCCTGCTTGGGGTTTGAGCAATGCGGTAGCGACACTAGTAGGGCAAAACCTAGGGGCACGAAAAATTGAACGAGCAGTCAGCACGGTGTGGCAGGTGGCGAAATACAATGTGGTATACATGATGCTAGTGGCATTGATCATCATCGCAATCCCGGAGCAAATAATGCACGTCTTCACGACAGAGCCGGAGGCGGTAGGCTATGGGATCGATGCGCTAAGAATCATGAGTTATAGCTTTGGTTTTATGGCACTTGGGATGGTGGCGATTCAGGCCTTCAATGGGGCGGGGGACACGATCACGCCAATGTGGATCAATGGTTTCTGCTATTGGGTAGTCCAAATTCCAGTGGCCTATTGGATGGCAAACACGCTAAGCATGGGCCCATACGGAGTATTCTGGTCAATCTTCATAGCGGAGATTCTAATGGGCGTAGTAGGCGTTGGCTTCTTCATGCGCGGCAAATGGAAGTATCAGGCAGTTTAGCGAATGCGCCGTAAATTCTATCGAAATTACTGATGGTAGGAGCTTGCTTGCAAGCGAATGGTCTGATTGATGAAGATCTGTGGAAGATTTAGGCCGATCGCCTGCAGGCACCCCCTTGCGAGGGCATGGGCTCCTACAGTCAGAAATCTATTCCAATTTAGGTAGTAGAAACCACTGACTGTGGGAGCTTGCTTGCAAGCGAAGGGTCCAATTGATGAGAATTGGTGAAGAACCCACTGAGCTGCAGGGGCTTCCCACAGGTAATTTCGCAGAAAAGTTGGCATTGAGATCGAGGAGCGTGGTGTGCGGTGGGGGTTGAGGAGAGTGTTAGCGGCAGGGATGCCGCGCGCCAAGCTGATGCGCCACGCGATAAATAACTGCCAAAAGCCTGATAAATGCACTTTTGCCTAAGTTTCACCAGATGAAACGATATTATCACAGATGAAACTCAAAACAGCCCTGAAGGTTCCGCCTTCACATCCCAACTAAATATCAGCACCTCACTCGCTTGAGTTCCTTTCCCTCCACCAACTGTGTATTTGATGTCAGTAGTCTCAATATGAAACTCGGCGAAAGCTCGCCGAACATCCGGATGATCATTTAGGCTGATTATCGCTTTGCCCTTTAGTGTCTTCATCATCTCAGCCATCAGCTCATACTGCTCGAACCCGAACTCCACACCATAACCTTCAGTCTCCCAATACGGTGGGTCCATATAGAAGAAGGTGTGCTCTCGATCATATCGCTCGATGCACTTGTTCCAAGGCATGTTCTCTATATAGGTGTTGGCCAAACGCAAATGCGCTGATGAGAGACTTTCCTCTATGCGCAGCAAGTTCAGACCAGGAGGCTGCGTTGTGGCCGTACCGTAAGATTGCCCTTCCACAAGCCCACCGAAGGCGCTCTGCTGCAGGTAGTAGAAGCGAGCAGCTCGCTGGATGTCAGTAAGTGGATCGATGCGCGTCATCTTGAGCCACTCGAACACCTGTCTCGAGCTGAGAGCCCACTTAAACTGCCTGACAAACTCCTCGAGATGATTCTGCACAACCCGGTATAGGTTGATGAGGTCACCATTGATGTCGTTGAGCACTTCGACCTCAGCAGGGCTACGAAGAAAGAACAGAGCAGCGCCACCGGCAAACGGTTCGCAGTAGCACTGGTGCTTTGGGAAGAATGGGAAAATGCGATCAGCAAGACGACGCTTGCCACCGATCCAAGGGATTATAGGGTTTGACATGACTGAGCCTTTATTAGTTTGTTGGCTTTCTGGTAGGCTTCTGTCGCTGTGTCGACACGGCGGCGAGCCTTGGCTTTGTCACGGTTAGATCGTGGCTGAGGGCTGGTCAGTGTTGGCGCACTGGCCAGTCGCTCGTCTTTCCTTTACTGGTTGTTACGCAATACTATCAATGCTCTTAGCGGGTCCTCTTCATCATCGCTGACAGCAGCGATGATCGCCTCAGCTGCCTCTAGATCAGCCAAAGCAGTTAGATATTCGGGGTTATCGATTGTCTCGCCTTCAACTTCAATGGTGGCGGCCATTGGCTCGATAGAAGTGATAGCAGGCAAGTAGACCTGAGTCACTTCGCCGGTTTCGGGGTCTGTCTCTTCCGACACTTCGTCAACAGCCTCGCGGCCATCAATTCTAAGCTCAAGATCGGCAACATCACGAACAGCCTGCTCATACGCCAGTACCTGATCGAGAAGAATCGCAAAGGCATCATCTGCCACGCGCTTTGCATAGAGTGAAGCCTTATCTGCCACAAATTCAGCCAGCATGGCATCGTTCTCAGCGTAGTTTGGGAACGTCTCAGGATCTAACGAGTCTTTTATTTGCATAAAGTCTCGAAGGTTGTCTTGTGTGATTTTGCTCCACTTGCGCAGTAACTCTCTGTCCCATCGTTTCGCTACTTGAGGTCCGGTCATTGCGATATTGGACATTAGATCAACGTGGCTATCAGCAAAGACGATCATTGGTACACCTCCCGCTCAAACTCAACAATGACATCAGTTGCACCAGGAGCAACAGCGCACAAGATATAGTAACGACCTAAACCACCGTCCTTGATCGTGTAGTCTTCTGCCGCTCCCACCGTCAATATGTTTCCGGAATCCCAAGCCTTCACAGGCTTCGCACCGATAGTTTTAGCGATCTCGGCAGCAATTGCAGGGTCAGGGAACTTCGTGCGTGAGCTATCGCCCAAGTAAGTCACAGTGAATCGCTCTTTGACCTTACGGGCTTGATACTCCCTTAGATTGCGAGCAGGAACCGAAGCCACACTACTAGTTGAGCCGCCATACCCAACCTCACCACGTACACCACACGCAATCGTTGGCGCAGTACCGACACCATGAGCAGCACTGTTAGTGATCGCACCATTCACCATAGTTTGTTTGTAGGTAGCACCGGCCATTTCAACAGCGCCAGTGAGAGCGTTATCGGCTAAGGAAGATGGGATTCCATCTAAGTTGGATTTGTTTAGGATTAGGTTTTTCATGTGCTTGTGCATTAGGGAAACTTCGGAATCAGATAGCGCAGTTTTACCCGCGCCACCAAACCATATTCTTGTGTTGGGAGCAACACTAGAACCCTGTGCATTTCTGCCTATAAAAAGTGACGCCAAAGCATTGAATGAAAGATTGCCATGTGCGCCAACAGCTAAACTTGCAACCTCCTGCCCGTCTACATCGAGACGGTAATTTGTGGTGGTTTTTCTCAGCACTACCGTGTGAATCAGACTGTCAGTATATGTAGATGTTGAAGTCGGAATAACGGTAGTAACAGCACCATCGTTAGATGCGACCCCCAATAAGTTGCCGGTGCCATTGAGGTGCAATTGGATCACCGCGCCTAAGTATGCCGCACCATTCCAATAGGCTGCTTGAAGCAATATCTCATTGCTCCCACTTGCACTAGTTTTAAACGCACAAGCAAGCCAAGCCTCGCCAGTGGCTATCCCATCCCACGGATTAATGGCGTTGAGGAAGTTAGTATTAACAGTAAACCCACTCAAACCAGCAACACCACCAGTCACTTCAGCCGTAGCAGTAAGAGTGCCGTTGATAGTGGCGTGGTTGGATAGTCCTGAGTAGTCAGCCACCACCTCTACTATAGTAATATCGTCAAACTCAACGTATCCACCGGCTGAGTTATTGGCTACCAGATTGACCGCGACTGACGTAGAGGCAGCAGTAAAATTAGCAGACCTAACCCCCGTTGAAGTTGCCACGGGAATTATAGTTGAGCCGCCAACTTGAACGCTTGCATTGCCGGTTGAAATTGCAATTACATTAGCGGAAATTTTATAAGTTCTGCCAATAACAAGTGTGAATGTTTTCGCTGCCGCGCCGTATGATAAAGGCGACAAAGATGTGACTCTTAATTTATCAGTCTCATGCGACAAGGTGGCAGAATTTACAGCAGTCCAAGTCCCTATGCTCGATGTGAATGTAGAGTCATCGCCGGTTACTTTATTAGCATCTGAGATAGCGCCAGTAAGCGTACTACAAATCAGCATCAACTCCGGCTTCTTCATTGGAGGTGTTGCGTGATACAAGCCTTTTCGAGCCAAAAGACCGCTAGTGAAATCAACAGGGTTAGGCCATAGCTGATCTATACCCAACTGATTAGAAAGTACAAAAGAATTCTCAGCAGCGATTGCAGATGTTATCTGTGCAGATGAAGCCACCGAGGACAAATATGGATAGCTTGAAGTCACATATATATTTTGGTGGGAAAACGAAGCCCCTAGCAGTGATGGATCGCCGTAGTCGTAAATCTGGTTCGATGAAGCTGAACGAATCCCGTAGAGCCTGCCGTTTAGAAACCATGTTAGAGAGTAGCCAGAAGTATCAGAAGACTTAACAACAGTGCCATCCGGTTTAATTAGTGATAGACCAGCAGCAGTTGCTCCTGAAATGTAGCCATCAATTGCTGCGACCGATATTGCGAAACTATTAGATATGCCATTTGAATCTAACGTCTTATATCCTAGTGCAGAGTTTCTATTCCCAATGCCCCCAGAGAATGCAAAGGTGCTTGCTGAATTTTTGTGTTTTGCGACATCATTTTTGAAATCAATAATACGAAGTGATGCTCCACTGCCAGCGCCTCCAACGGTGCCAAATATAAGTTTCCCATTAGCAAAAACTGCCCCAAAACTAATCCCAGTAAAATCGGCTGCCGAAGAACAAGCAAACATAGTGTTTGATGATCTAAGGAAGGCCATCCAAAGAGGCACAAGAGGGCTAGTTAGGTCAAAAATTGAAAGAACCGGACTAGACCCGTGGAACACAAACATACACTCCGCAGGCATTTCAGCAGAGCCAGCACGATAGTTAATAGTTCGTGAATTACCACCACTTAACTCATACTGAGCCTTATCAGTAGTGTCCCAATAGTAATCGCCATTGACACTAGCAATACCCTGACAGTTAGCTGCCCAAGCCAACGCAACAGTTGCATAGTCACCAAGCGGACGACCCGTTGGTCGAGTCTCAGTCTTATAGCTTTGCTGTCCTTGTTTCTCCCACCCTTCGGCAGACTTGAAAGCGATGGCTTTAATGTTGGTGATACCGCGAGACTTTAGAATAGCCGCTATGTTGGCTGTTGAATCAGTTGCCTGACCGGCTGCCGCAGCAGCTGCAAGTGCATTTTGATAGGACGAGTTCTTGAACCCCTCCGTCGCAAGTCGAGCAGCTTCAGTACCTGCAAATAAGGCAATAGTCTGCTCTTCCACTGTCAAGCCTACGCTTGCGTTGTAGTCACGCAGCGCTGTGAAATTCGCACTAAGCTGCCCTAGTTTTTCAACGTAACCTTCGCCACCGTTGTAGGGTTTATCGGAGTTCGCGAAATCAATTGGATCAAACTCTGGTACTGGCATCTCAGGTCTCCTGGAAGGTGATATCGATCGTGTGACTTGTGGCGTTGCGGTTCTTCAGGGCAGAGCGATTGATGACCACACAGACCATCGAGTGATCGCGCTCACGCTTGCCACCTTGTTCGGGAAATAGGCTTATAAAGACTTCCGAGTACTGGCCACTGCTGCGCAAAAAATCTGCCCAGGTACTGCGCTCGGTAGCATCATTGATTCGGGGTAAAGTAGTCTTGATGATGCGCCGAAGCACCCCTTGCTCGGACTTGGGTGAACCACCTTCTGTAAGCTCCAGCGTGCTGGTATCCAGATAGTCCAGCTCATAGCCGAAAGTGAAGTTGCGCGATGGGCTAGTGGCCAATCCAAAGACCAAGCGATTGATGTCGACGTAGCCATCAGGGTTCTCTTCGCTAATGATCTCGATATCAATTGACTGAACGCCGATCACGCCAAACCAGAGCACAGAGTAAGCTCTATCCCAGTTGTCGAATACCGTGGCCACCAAATCATCAATGCCCCAGTCCAGCTCGCCCACAGTCTTAGGTACCAGTGCTTCGGTCCACTCCAAAATTGTTTCGGTACCAGTGTTCTCTGGACCGCTGTAAAGCTTCGCTCGCCAAATATCCCCAGCCTTCAGGTTGTGACCATCCAGCACGATGGCGGAGAGCGGTTTGCGCTCGGAAAGCTCCACATGGATCGTGATCACATCGTCTACTTCAACCGCAGTATTGCGGAACGAAAGCGTGCGATTGCTGTTCTGCATGTTGGTCACCGGCATCGAGGCGACATTGCTCACATCTGGCTCAGCACTGAGCGTGGCCGTGCGAGCAAGGTTGCGAGTAATGATGCGGATTTGGCTATTTGCTAGCGCCACAATGACACCCTCGCTTTTCCTTTGGTGAACACGCTGTCGGTGTCATGAACAACGCAGTTGACGCCTTCGCTGAAGCCGTAACGCGGATGTGTGAGAGTGGCAGTGCTACCCAAGCGATATTGATAAAGCACTGCGTAAACCTGCAGCTCGAACCAGAAACGCTCCACCGCGTGCAAGGCCATCAAATCGGCCAAGCGGGTCTCTGCATCGGCTTTGAGCGTGAGAGTACTGGGGATCAATTCTGGCTCGGTGGCCAGCGGATGAATCGCGCTGATATCGTTGTCATCTTCGACGATCAAGTACTCACGACCTAGCGCTGCGCGAACATCGGCAGTCAGTGTGGTGTCTAGCGATTCTTGCACCGTATAGTTCTTTCGGTACCCAAGGCGAGCACGTTTCCATGGCAATTCGGTGCTGTGGGCAACGAGTGTGTTCTCGCGAATATCGTCGGTACCGATTGCGAAATCGGCTGTTTCCAAAGGCTCGGCTAACTGCACAACAGTAATTGCCCCTTCCACTGTGCGGGAAAGCTTCGCGCCAATTGAATCGAGAATTTGATCGATCACTTGGCGAGCCGTCGTGCGATCACTCACGTAGAGGTTGTGCTCCCAATCAATTGCTATATCCAGCGCAGTAAAGGCGGCAGCGTCGTAATACTCAGAGGGCAGATCAGTGCGTGTGGTGATGATGTGATCGATGATCTCGCCTGCTTTGACAAGGGCTGAACCGCCCACTTTTGCGCCAATGCAATCCACCGTGATATTGCCTACTGGAGCACCCGCTAGCGTGATCGTGCCAGCGGCCAGATCGGGTGTATGTGAGACTGGGCCAGCACCGTTGTCTTTGACCAGGCTAACCGAATCGATGGCGATATCGGAGAGCTGGTAGACATGCAAAGTGCCGTCGATCAGCACTGGTGAGACGTTAAAACAGTCACCGTATATCACGGGCAAGTAGTCGCCTGCGTTGGGCCCAGTTGCGACTGTAGCGCTCTGAATTGGCTGATCTAGGAAGTCTTCTGGCTCACGAAGCTTGAACACAAGCTCTTTGGTGCCCCTTGCATAACGCGCTTTGACAACCCCAATAAAGACCAGGCGAAAATCGGAGTACTCCCAATCTGGCGAGCCGTAGAGCAGACGAATCTTTCGACCATCAAACTTGAATTGAGTGAGCCAGTGATCGCGCACGCCTTCGGTATTATCGATGATCAACTCGCCTCGAGCGGGACGACCTGAACCCAAAGTGCGCTTAGTGCTGGGCACCGACACGATGTTATCTGGATAAGGGCGATGCTCAACGCCTTCAGACCAGCGCGTGTTGTAGCCTTTGTCGCTGATGTACTCAGTGCCGATCTCCTCGGCCACGGTGTCGTAATAGTCCAACTCGGCCAACAACACTTTGGGGTCATTGGAGCGAAGCCAGTCGAGGTATTGAGTATCAGAGATCATGCTGCTCGATCCTCCAACTCGCGTGCGATACGGTCTGCCGCTTCGCTAATCTCGCGAGATGCACCTGCGAATGCGCGTTGCTGTTCACCAGACATTTGCTCCATCTGCCCAACGAATGCATCAAGTAATTTCGATTGCGTCTCTACGGCCCTTACAAGGCGTTCAAAGTCGCCACGATTACCGCCGCTACCAACGCTCGCGATCACAGCCTTGCGCAGACTTCCAGATTCGGCTGGGGTGAAGATAATTTCATCTTTGTGAATGTTTGCCGTTTGGTCGTGTGTCACGCGATCCGTGCCGACATCGAATGAGTTGTAGCCGTACTTGGCGGCCAGCGCGAGGATCTCTTCTTGGGAGCGTCCAGTTGAAGCAGCCAGTTGAGCAGAACCAATGTTCCCCGCAATAACTCCCGCCATGACCGCATCGACCGCTGCTTTTTCGTCAGCAGCATTGGCGATTGCGCTATTCACATAATCGTTGATCTGAGCACCGCTGTAGGCATTGTTGACTGCACTGGTGTAATCAGGAATTGAACCAAGTCCTGCGCCTGCCAAGTATTCGTTGGCAGCAGCTGTTGCCGCTGGATTTTTAGCGATGGTGTCGGCCAGCAGGTGCGTTGAAACCCCAGAGGCGACCAGCTGCTGCATCATCGCGCCCATGGCACCGGCCAAGGAGGTTATGTTGGCCGCCATCAACGATGGGTGTTGGCTCAGCAGAGTAACCGCCTCAATGCTTGTGGCGATCCCGTTACTAGACAGATCACTAGCCTGTGGCAACAAGCCCAATGCCTGGCGAACATCGTTGGAAAGAATCCCAAGGTTCGCGCCTAACTGAAGACTTTGCGACAACGCACCTGGCAACACGCCGAGCAGCTCCAGCGCCATTTTAGCGGGCAGCTGCTCGAGTAATAATTTTAGACTTCCAAGACCAGAGACGAGATCCACGGCTGTGGCGTTCTGGATGCGAATAGTCTCAGCCTGAAGCTCTTGAAGCTGCGCCACATAAGGGGCTGCGAGATTGCTGCCGGAGAACTCTGTAGGAGCCTGCACTTGCGAGAGGTACGCGCCGACCTGCTGGAGCTTGTCCAAGTTGGAGTAGAACAGCTCCACACCGGTGACGCTGCTGGCGTTGGCTTGCTGATTTAGTTTCGCCAAATTGTTGAAGTACTCGGTTGCCTCAGAGCCTGCCTTTACATCACCGGCCAGCGCTCGTGAGACCACGTCATCGAACTGAGCCTGCGCATGGGTCAATCGATCCGCTACCGACAATGGAGAGATATCCGAGGACATCACGCCCTTGATGTAATCCTCAATGCGAGTGGCCGAATCGACCTGCGCTTCGTAGTTCTTCATCGCCTGGTCGTGCAGCTGCTCTTTGATCTGCAGCTCTTCGTTGTAGTTGGCCAGAATTTGCGATCGCAACTGATCCACCACGTCCAGCTGCTCATCAAAGGTACCCGATCGAAGGCGCGATCGAAGGTCGGTGGCCGAGTTGCCGGTGAGCTTGTAGATATCGTTTTGGATCGTGCCGGCCAGCGCAGTTGCCTGCGTGCGGATCGACTTGTAGGTGTCGAACATCTCCTGCGCACTGGCCAGCTGCTCTGCCATCGATGCGGCGCGTACTTGCACGAGCTGCTCTTCCTGCTCGATCAACAGTGCTAGGGCATTGCCAGCCTGCACAAGCTTGAGCACATCGGTCGCCTCGAGGGAGTTTTTCACCTGGTCGAAGTGATCGCGGAATGCGTTGACGCTGGTGAAGTCGCTCAAGGTGAGATTGATCGCAGCGAACTGATCACCAACGGCAGTGCGTAGACGCTCCACCACGTTCTGCTGGGCCTGTGCACTGTCAGCCACACTCGCATTGAAGGCAGAGGTCGCAGCGTTCAGGTTATCGATACCACCGGCTGCATCGGCCAGCTGCTGGGCGAATGTGAAACTAATGTTATCGCCCAAGATATCCAGTGCGCCGGACTTGACCAGCTGATCTAGTTTGAGCGCTTCCTGGAACTGCTGGAGGATCTCGTCGGCGGAGCCAGTGGCATTGATCAATGCCTGGCGCACGTCCTCATCGATGCCCTGAATATGGCTGATCAGCTGCGTGCTGAAATTGGCGAACATCGCATCCAGTGCCGCTTCGCTGTCTTGTCCATCGCCAATGCGCATGCCAACGAAAGAACCATCGTTGCTGCCATAGTCGGCACTGGTACCGCTTAATCGGGTACCGGCGAGATTGAGTGAGCCACCTGCAGCTCGAGTCGCGTTGGTGATAAACGCATCGATCTCTGCCGCCTTGGCCACGATCGCATCCATCGATTGTGCATCGCCTCGGCGATTAATCTTGTTCACGCTCAAGCCGCTGGCAAAAGTCTCACTACCGCTGTAATACGAATCACGCACCGAGTCGCGACCAGTGTCAAAGCCAACGCTGCTGCGCTTAAATCCGTCTCCACCGAAAAGCGCATCTAGGGCCCCACCGGCAAATGCGCCGAGGAAGGTACCCACAACCGGCACCATGCTGCCAATGACAGCACCGGCAGTAGCGCCCAAGTTTGATTGTGCCTGTTTGCCAAACAAAGACTCGCCAAGGAAGGTCCCGAGTTGGCCACCGGCCATGCCTGCAAACAGATTGGTGCCGATGTTCTTTAGGCTGAAGTCCAGCGCTGTTGCGCCTTCGCTGATCAGCTTGCCGCCTTCGTAGATCGGCGCTGAACTCGTGGCCAGCGATGCACCCAAGACAGAGGTCACGCCACCACCGACCACCGCAGCGAGTGACCCAAGATTCAAAGTGCCAGCGCTTCCAGTGGTGCTCGCGGTACCCGAAGCGCCACTGGCCGCAGACGGAGTGAGTGCACCACGAAACGCATTGGCCATGTCCAAACTTGCCATGCGCGAAATTGTCGATCGCATGATGTCGACAATGGAATCGCCCAAGGATTTAAACGTGAACTTGCCAGTGCGAAGGAAGTCATCCAGATAGTCTGCCCAGGAGCGCTGAAGGTCATCGATCATCGTCTCGGTGCGCTGCTGATACTCTTTCTGAGCCGCTTCTGTGGCATCCAGCGCAACTTGTTCCTGGCGCATCTCAGCGACCAACGCCTTGATGGCACCGCCATGCTTCTCGATCTGTTCGGCACTCAGGCCATGGGTCAGCGTGTAGTACGTCAGCTCATCGCCTGTGAGTTTGAGCGCTGCCAGCTCTTCTTGCAGCTGCTCTATAAGCACCGCGCCGGGGTTGGCCGCGTCATAGTACTCTTGGGCCACCGCTGCGATCGCAATCTGATAGTTCTCAAGCGATAGCAGATCTTCATCGCGTGCTTGTGTCAGCAGGCGCAACTGAGTTTCGTACTGTAAAACACTGTTTTGCGCTGGGGCGTACTCCTCAATGAGTTTGGTCATTGATTGAAGCGTTTTCTCGCGCACTTTCAGCGCGTCTTCCTCTGCCTTGGTGACACCGGTCAACTCTTTCACTTCATCTGCATAGGCGGCATTGAGAGCGTCAATGGCCATTGCTTTGCGTTGGGATTGTTCTGTGGTTTCTGTCTCTATTGCGCTCAAGGCGGCCAGAGACTCGTGATACTCCCGCGTGAGTTTCACCATTGGAAGGTACTTGTCGAGCAAGTCCTGCTGCAACTCAGACAGTTTCGCAGCCGCGTCAGACTCCGCCTCGGTTGCATTAGTAACCGCTTGAGTGCGCGCCTGCGACAATGCCGCTAAACTCTTGGCCTTTTCTTCCAACTCCGAGTCGAATTGAGCAAGCTGATCCCGATATGCTTGGATCGCTTCTACATCTTGCATCATTCCAGCAGAAATTCCCCAAGGCCCATTGCCACTGGATTTCTGAGCAGGGATCTGGAGTGCATCGCGCTGAGTCGCGAGCGCATTCATTGCTTGTTGTTGTTCAGCGATCTGCTGGTCTAATTGAGCGACCGTTAGATTGTTAAATGACTCAGCCAGATCATCAATTTCAACTCGAAGTTGAGCGGTTCTCTCAGCAGCACTTTGGCTATTCTGACCAAATGCATAGAGTGCAGTACCAGCTAAAAGAGCAACGCCAGGTATTCCTCCAAAAAACGCCATGGATGCTTTCAAACCAGTCATAGCTAGAGTAGTGGCGCGAGCAAGCGACATCGTCGCAAGCATGCGGAACTCAAGTGCGGTGAACGCACCATTTGCTGCAATGCTGCCTGCTGCGACCTGAAATAACCATGCGGAAAGTTTAACCGCCACGACAGCAACTGCTATAACAGCAAGATCGCCAGTGAACTCGATCAGCATTGGTAAGTTGGCGTTTACAGCTCTTAGGCCTGATTCATAGCTTTCTAGAAAACCACCAATTGTGCTTTCAATCGGTGCTTCCAATTCAGAAACTAGCAATTGATGTTGACTAGAGATTCGAGCTGATCTACTCGAAATGTTGTCATAGGTGCGCGCCGCTGCGCCGTCGTAGTTTTCCAACGCTTGTATCAAAGTCGTTTTGAAAAAAGCTGAGGTGACTTCGCCATCAACGACCATACGCCTAAAACCACCTGCAGTTAGTCCAGCGGCTTTATCCATGTAGTTGAGAAGTCCCGGCAGCGGCTCCATCACTTGGTTGAGTTCTTGCGCTTGCAGTGTTGCTTGGCTGAGCCCTTGGGCTAGTCCGTAATACACCAACCCTAGTTGTTCGTTGCTCGCCTTGAGTTGTTTGCCTGCATTTAGTAGCCCTTCGAGAATAAGTCGGCTTTCACCAGTTGTGACGATGTCTGCTTTTTTGAGAGCTAACATTCGAGCATAACTCTCAGACACGGTATTAAGATTGCCACTATAACGGTCTGAGACATCGATGAGGTATTCTTGAGTAACCGCATATTCGCGGGCGTTATCGGTCAGACCCTTAATCATCGTACGGGTGTCTTGAAACTGGGCAAGCGTGCTATACATCTGCCGACCTAAGGTGTAGATACCCAAAGTGGCAATGGCACCCTTAAGGCTTAGAAATTGACTTCTAAGCGACTTAGTTTCATCTGAGAGTTTACGAGAACTGTTCGCTGCACTTTGCGCTTCAGTGGAATGCTTCTTGATACCCTGCGCACCGCTAGCACCAGCTGCGCCGGTTTGACCCAACTCAGCATTGAGCTTAGAGACATCACCTGTGGCTGACTTCAACTCGCCAGTAAGGCCAGATCGGTCAGCTTTCAGTTTGATGGTGGCGGAGTACTCGCTCATGTTGGGCTACGCTGGTTGAGTATGGTGACGGTCATTTGCTGGAGCATCTTGAACTTGCCCCAATCCTGTGCGGTTGGCTCCAAGCCGCTTCGCTTGATGTCGATATCCACCGCGTTCAAATCAAAACCAAGAATGTGCCCGTTGGCCGCCATTCTGAACTGCCCGTAGACAGAGAGATAAAGCTGCACAGCGGGCCAGTTTTCGGGGAGTACTTCGTAGGGCTGCTCTTGTTGCTCTGAGTCGAGCAGTGCGTCTATGCGCTCCTGGTCAGCCCCCATCTCCCGCATCTCTTCGATCTCTTCGTCGCTTACCCGCAGATCGGCCTGCGCGTGGAAAAAATCAACGACGCCTTGCAGATCCTCGGCTACGAAAGTTCTGAGTTTTCATCGCCTCCATGTACTTATTGGCACACGCGGCCACGCAGCATGCATCGTTGATCACCAAAGCAATGGCATCTTCGCCGCTGATTTTCTCAGCGCTGCCTTCGACTTCGATATCGGCGACCTTTTTGATGACGCGCTTACAAAGCCCTTGATCACTCTCGTTCTCCACCAAGTCAGTGAACTCACTTTGTGAGAGCTGCTCGAAGTCAACTGTAAGGTCACCGAGAGACTCGTCGCCTAAAAACACTGCGACAGCTAGAGTGAATGTGTTACTTGCTCGTTTTTTAAATGCGGCCATGATGGCTCTCTCCTATTGCTGTTGTGAAAAACTGGTGCCTCGCCCCAGCGCCGGTGCTACGTCTATCCGGTCGCTGGGGGTGGGCTTCTCGTCGCGGGGTTGTATGCTTTAGCTAACAATGATCAGACGTTCGTCATTGCCTGCTGTGTCCTCACCAGGCAGCGTGTGGATGCCGATCTTCAAGCCCCACTTACCTTCCACCTTGACGTAGTCCGGTTTGATCAGCTGCACGCGCTGCTCTTCGATGCGGATGTGATTGCCATCGCCTTCGCCAGTGCCGTGCTCAATGATCAGCGCATCGGCAGTGCCTGCCAGGGCTACTTCAAACCAGTCTTGAGTGGCTACAGCTGGCGCCATAATCACCAACTCGCCTTTGGGCTTGCGGTCATCCAAGTCGATGCCTTTGTAGCCAGTGACATCGATAAACTTGTAGTCGTTGCCCTGGTCGAACATGTAGCTGACCATGTTCACAGTCACCCCGTGCAGAGTGCAGGTCGTATAGTCTTTGCCAACCGTTACCGGATGCACGATGCCTGTCAGATCAGGGTTGATTGTGGCTTTGGCCGCTGCGGGGTTGAAAAGACCTAAGCCTTTGAAGGCAATGTAGGGTCGTTTCTTGGCATCCAAGTGGCCAGTGACTGTGCCGCGCACACCGGTGATCGGGTGCCGGTTGCCGCCAATGTTCACGTAGATCGAGGCGCTACTGCCATCGGCGCTGATCGGATTGTAGGTCGCATCAGTGTCCGCAGTGATAGTCACGGCATTACCAGCAATCTTGTACGGAATCGCCCATGCAGGCTCGGTACCCGCATCTCCACCGCCAGTCATGTACATTTTGAAGTCAAGCGAGACGTGCTCGCCAACGTGGAAGGCTTCGCTGTTACCCCAAGCAGATTGGGCAACCTCGTCCTCTTGGATATCAGCCTCCAACGCTTTGAGGTTGAGATCGAATACGCGCAATACGTCAGCGGCTACAGCCGGTGCCGCGAGTGTTGCGTAAGTGGCTTCGAATTTTGCGTAAAGCGTGGCTTCGGCAGCTCGGAAAAACATGATTTATTCCCCTATTTCAAGATGCCAGGCGGCATCGCGTTCAGCTTCAGTGATTTGGTAACCGAGCAGCTTCTCAAGAGTCGAAACCTTGGGGCCACCGTTCTTCGTCCAGGCGTTTTGATCGTTAACATCTACACGGGCGATCGCCGCATGAATCGCAGCCAGTCGAGGCGAGACCTCATTCTCCTCGCTCGCTTGTACATCGTTGTTTGCCACTGGCTCAGAGCTAGTCGATTCGACACTGGCGATGTGCACACCAGCGCTGGAGGGCATCGTCATGCGCTTGGCGCGAAGCTCAAGGCTGTGAGGAGGCTTGGGTGCTACAGCTTGCTTGCTCATCGTTTTCTCCGTTACTCAGTGTGTTCTGTGATCAAACTTAGTTTCGCGTAGTGCACCAACACGCCACCAAACATGGCCGGTTGACTCGTGACCAGGCGAATACCTGCCTGATCGGGGGTGACTGTGGTGTCCACCACGCCGCCTAGTGTCTGGTCCGCAATGAACGCTTCATCAATCGCATCGATCATCAAATCAAAGGCCAGCTCGCTGTTCTCACTCTCCTGAAAGCCTCGAAACAGTTCGATCTCCCAGTTGGTTTTCATGATAAAGGTGAAGGTGTCGGGTGTTTCCTTTACCAGGGAACGGCGACGAATAAAGCCACCAGATAAAAACCCATCCTGCATATAAAATTCGGCCAATTTCTTGGCGTTCTTGCTGTACTTCTCTCGGTCATACATCAAACCGATGCTTTCAACTGTGTTGAGCACTGCGAGTATGGCTGTGCGTATTTGCTCGCTACTGCTCACGAGTTAGCCCCTCTACAATTCGGGGAAGAGCTGCTTCAATGATCCGTTGCACTTGTGCTTCGTTGGCGTTAAATCCATCACGGAACATGAACTTGCCCTCTGTGCCATCTCTGGCAATCTTTCGGCTTATTGCAAACGCGACGTTCTTGGCTTCTTTACCTTCAAGTCCTAACTTGTATTCCACCCAGTCTTGCAGTGGTTGGATCGGTACGAAGTGTGGTTTGGTGCCTAGCTCGATCGGCAGCGTGTGTGCTGCGCTGCCGACTACCAATCCAATAATTTCACCAGGCGTATCGAGTGAGAGCGATGGTGGTACCGCCGCGATCCCGCCCTTGAGTCCCGCCGCCCCGCCAATCCCTTCCGGAGTGCGCTCGATCACCTCGCGCTCCAGCAAGAACACGGCTTCGGTCAATGATTTGGTAAGCTCGCCCCTGGTTAACTCTGGTGCTTGCTGCCAGAGCGCTTCTAATTGCGGCAGGTTGCTCTCGATGACCAGCATTGATGTATCCATCAGTGGAACATTCCCGATCGGCGAGGTGGGGTGTGGCACACGATGGTGCTAGCAGCTGCACTGGTGGTGGGCTTGCCAAACTTGCTCTCGTACCGAGCGCGATAATCACGAGCACGATTACTAAACTTACGAGCTTTGTCGACGTGGTCCACGCCATCGGCCTGAATCGAAGGGTTGGAATCATGGCTGTAAGCCGCCGCCAACTGGTCGCACAAGATTGCTGCTCCAAAACAAGCCAACGCTTCCAGATCGTCTTCATCGAAAGTGCTTGCGGAGGTGTGCTTCGCGACATAGCGAATGCGACAAAGCTCACCAATCGGTACAACAGGAGTAAGAAGACGCAGCTCAACAGAACCATCAGGGAGGTCGTAAACATAGTAGTAATCCTCGGTCACATAACTTGGCGGATTTCGTCCAATGGGTGCTTCAATACTGACAACGCTGCTGAAACGATCGACCCACGATTCGGGAGTCTCCAGCACCAGCCCCTCTCCTAATTCACAGTCTTGGATAATCTGCAGCGCTCGATCTCTGTTGTAACGGCTGATGACCAGCCCGATGGCTGCCGAGACATTTCCCGGAGAGAGTTGGGCGTCGTCGTCACGCACCAGGCTGGTCATCAAACTCTCGAACGCTGCTGAATCCATCACATCAACCTTTTGGTTAGGCCACTACGTTCTTGCGCATGCCTTTCCAAGACGCTGGAGCACCGCCGTATTCGTGACGGATCTTCCAAGTCATTCTGTCGTGAGTGAACATCGAACCAGAGGTCGCCATGTCCTGTATAAACAGCTCAGGCTCCTGACGATTGTCGATGAATCCAATCTCGATTGTGGGGTGCTCTGCTGGATCGCAAACCATTGCCCAATCATTCGCGTCAGTCCAATAAGACACCGGTCTAATCTGCGGTGCTGTGGAGTGTGCGAAGTCCGCGTCCATGTTCGTATCGCGACGGAACATTTCAAACGCTGCTTCTTCCAGATCCGCAGGGATCAAGAGAAACTTCGGCGCAAGCCCCATCGCTTCACCAGTGTCATGATCGGCTTGTTTCATCATGGCAAGTCGGGCGATCAGATAGTTGGCCTTGGTCAATGCAGTGGTCAGCAAGTTGCCGTGGTCTGCGTGGAAAAGTGCCTTGGTGTCCGACATCGTGGGGTTAGTGCGAATCATGTCGAGAACGAACTTATTCAGCGTGCGCAATGCGGCAGTTGTGACATTGCGTGGTATCTTCATGATGAAGCCCACATCGTCATTCTTGATGGTCTCTCGAGAGATCGGCACCAATCCACCACGCTTGCCAGGGGTGTAGGCTTCGGCCTTTTCTGTAGGCTTAGCCAGATCCACATACGCTGCATCTTCGGCCACTACAGGCAGATCACCGAAGCCACCGTACATGATCGTTTTACGTTCGCGGAAATCGTTCGCTGGGATAATGTCGCTTACCAGTTCGCGCCATAGACCATAACGGCCTTCAACTTTGTACATCTCAACAATGCGGCGATTCAGTGCATTGCCCAACATAATTGGGAACGAGTCAGACTCAATCGTCGCTTCACGGAATCGCATATTCTGGAAAAGACCAGTGACGTGCTTGTCGCCGGTGGCCTCTTGGTAGCACTCTTTGATCGAGATCACTTCACGATCACTAGGATCGAGCAGTTTATCGAGCATCTCAGCAATGCCCTTTGGACCTGTTGTGCCGTCACCGCCACCTAGACCACGAATCGTGCCTGCTTCAGTGAAGCTGGCTAGGTACTCGCGCTCATCCTTGATCGCCTCTGTAAACTTGACAGTGGTCAGCGCTGGATCAGACTCCAGTTGCTTAATCAGTTTGTCCTGTGCCTTCTCAGGCAACTTGGATGTACGAACGGCTTCACGCATAGAGCTGCGCACTTCCATTTGTTCCAGTTCGGCCTTAGTTACCAAACCACTGACATCGGTTTTGCTTGAAGACGCTACCGCTTCTTGGAATGCGGTATAAACCGCCTCTTCATCGTTCTCGTCCAAACCAGATGGCAATTTGCCGTTATGGGCCTTGCGGATTGCTTCAAGCATTCGCTGCTTCATGGCGTCTTCCTCTTGGGATTGTGAGGCGACAGCCTCAATGAAATTAATTAGTTCGCCACCCGCGCCTGGTTCAACGATCATGTCAACGGAGTGGACTTTGGTGAATCGAACAGCCTCGACGAACTGCCCTTTGCGCTTGGCCTCGCCCTCGACATCGATGGAGAAACCGAACAGGTGAGTGAGCTTGCGATCAATCGCCTCGCGCAGCTTGGTAGAGATATCCGCATCGAGCACATCGAGCCGTGCTTGAATCTCGCCGGTGTCAGCACTCGCGCCTTCGATGAATTGCGGATTACTAAGTCCGCCCACCAGATTGCGTACCGACTTGCCTTTACCCGCCAAATGCTCGTCATCGCTTTTCAGAAACACACGGCAACCAGCGAACAGCGGAGTGGCTTCACGCAGCACTGAATCGGGATAGATTTTTTTGTTCTTGGAAGTACCGGCTTTAACGATGCGGATCAGGAAAGAGTGTGATTCTTTCTCGCCAGCGGCTTCGATCAGAGAGACCGCTTCGCGCATAGCAGTCACTGCTGTGAACTCACGAACCACTTCGGCAGGTTCAGCAAAAGTCACAATGTTGTCGTCGGAGACAGTAAAGGGATGTGAGTAAAAGCGACCATGAACAAGCACAATCGCGCGATCCGGATAAATGGCTTCTAGATTCAACCATTGAGGTTCGCTGCGACCTAGTTGCTTGCCAATTTTCACAGCAAGTGAGGAACGCACCAACTCGATAAGATCGCGCATCTCGCCAACAGCTGCTTCACGCAGTGCGACCTCGCCAACAATTCCCTCGTTTGGAATAATCTTCATCGCTTGGCCTTCGCAGCCGCTTCACGCTCTGCGGCAGTGTCAGCGAACTTATGGCCAGAGATAGTAACCACGACAAAGCGACCGCCTTCTTTCTCTGCGAAATCCAACACCTGGTCTACTGGAATGCCGACGAACTTCGCGGCTTTCTGTACAGGGGTCATCTCAGCAATCTTAGGCTTTTCATCCTTTGCTGGATCAGGTTTTGCCTTGGTTTCAGGAGCGGGCGACTCTGCGGCTTTAGCTGTCTGGGTAGTCGCAGTTGACGCGCTTGCGTCATTACCGGTAGCACCAGTTTGTGCAGCCGCAGTGGATTCCTGCTTAGTGGATGCGTCGGGAGGGGTCTGCGATGCAGCAACCGAAGCCGTAGTGGCAGTGGTTTTCTTCGCAGTGGTTTTCTTCGGCTTGGCCATCGCTCATCTCCTGGTGAAATACTTAAATTTCGATTAGGAGTGCAGCGTAGCGAGGTGGAAGGCGGGATTCTTTTGACGCGCGTCAAAAATTCACGTCAAAACAGTGGGCGTGGGAATAGAGCGTTTTTTAGGGTCTTTAACTTCCCAAGAGTCCATATAGGGAAGAGATTGACAACCGCACTTGATGACTTCACTGGCGGGGGCCTTGGGGTCGTGAGGATGCTGCATCTTGATCGCTCCGATGTCAAACGGCTCATCGATCTCGCGTATCTGACCATCGGCAGCTGCGTGCGTCTCACGCGGGTGCTTGCGTGAGGATCTGCGCCATTGCTTTTTCATGCCTGGCAAATGATCAGCAGCTTGCAACTTCCGCAAGTGGCTGGCCATAGAGTTCACCCGGCTCAGTTCAGTTTGCAAAATCATCGTCGCTCGGTAGCGAACAGTTTCGTCGAGCACATTCGTAATCACGGTAATGGCATCGGAGAAAGGCTGCACGCCAGTGACAACAAGCCCGAGCTGAGTATCAATTTTATTGAGTGTCTCAAGTGTAATGCCGGTGATTTTCTTGGTCGTGAGATGCGAGATCGCCGAGAGTTGGCGTACATCTACAGATGGCAGAACAGTACTTATCGGCACGCTTGCGGCCAAAAGCGGTCCGTCCACTGTCATCAACCCGTTGCTCCAGGCGGAGGCAAGTGAAGACTGTGTGAGCGAGCTGCCCTGTAATGCTACCGTGTCCATCACGGTTTTAATTTGGCTCTCAAGCTGGGGCAATACCCATGTTTGGTAGTCGGTTGGCGAAGCCCTGAGTATCGCCTGAACCTGTTCGAGCGCAGTAGACAGAATGGTATTCATGGTCGCGATAGTGTCTTTGTTCAAGGCAGCATACTCGCGGCGAAGTCGTAGCCGCTCCGAATTAAACGCCTTGCGTCGCTGCTTGTCGTTCATTGAGCATCGGCCTCAGCTTCGTCCTCTGGCAACGGGTCAAGTCCGAGATCCGCATCGGCCTCTTCTTGCTTTTTTAACATCGCGAGAACATCGACGAGCATCTGCTTGGGGTCTTTATCCACGCCAAGGCGTTTGGCCGTGATCATGATCAATTCAATGGCCACCTCACGGGTGACCAGGTTCGCATTCATCATGCCCACACAGGCTGCGACCACTTGCTGCAGAGCAGCAGCGTATTTAGTGGTGTCGCGCTGGACCATCTCAGGCAGCTCGCACGTCACCCAATAGTCTTTGTTATCGATCACGTTCGGCTTGCCGTTCTTCTCAGCCCATTGGTAGATCACGAAGGTGCCGATCTCCTCGAGCATATACTTGAGACGGCGCTGCCTGCTTGCCAGAATTTTGAAAGTGGGCTCATCCATCTCGCCAGCCGTGCTGCGATTAACATCTCCGCCACCGCCAAACCAATGCTCCGGAATAGTTGCACCACCTAGAACATGGTTGCGAAATAGGCGGGCTGATCCGGAAGTGTCATTGGATTTCATGTCAGGACTGACTGCGGTCCACTCTTCGCTTTCATTGTGAACGCGCACCCCGCCGAACTGAGGCAGCTCGATCTTCTTAGCTCGCTCGATAATCTCAGCCTCTGTAGCACCCTTGACTGTCACGTCCCAGATGAATGCTCGCAGTGACGAGTTACGATCAAGATCTCCAAACAGGAACTGATCATAAGCGTCTAGCCAGTCCATCTGTGGTAGCAAGTCGGAGCGACCACGAGATCCGCTGGCAAGCCCCCGAATGCGGAAATAGAAACAATCACCATCGGTGTAGGTTTTACGCTTGCGCCTGGCGCGAGGGCCGAACACAGTTTCTTCAGCATTGATTATCACGCGAAAGCGCTTGTAGTTGCCTTTGGCGTCTTTCTTGGTTTGGATGCCAATTGGCTGGCGTGCATTGTCTGGATCGGTGATCACCGAATCGATCTGTGCTGGGTCCAAGTAGCCGAGTCGCACATGCCCGTTGAAGTTGTTAACGAACACCGGATAGCACTGCTCGCCAAAAAGAGCCAGCTCGCGAGCGAACTCCTCCAAAGCCAAATCCATTTTGTTGATCGGGTCATACCAGAACTTATCGAGTACGGTTTGTGCTTCTTCATCTGGCGAGGTCAATCGAACACCATCACCGAGCATGAATGCCAGAGGCAACTCGATGATGCGATCGGCCAGCAAGTTTGACTCCCATAGAAACTTGGCGAGCTTTTGCATCCTGTCCTGTTTCATCGGTTCAAGATCGCGAGCGTTGTTTCCACTCAACGGTCGATACAAATCCTCGTCTGCATCAATGTTGGTACCTGCTGCTTCGATGAACTTTTCTACTGATTCTGGCGCAGGCTTGGGTGATTTCTTCTTTGCAGTGCTAGTCATTGGCTGATACTCGCAACAGTGGCGTTTATAAATTGATTCAGGGCGACTTCATGAATTTTTCCCGCTCGTTGTACCGGGATATCGTTAAAGCGCTTACATGGCCTCTGAGAGCCTCACGCAGAGCGGCGAAACATCGTGGTTCTTTGCCTATTTTCCATGCGCGTAGGCAGGCCATAGTTCTTTTGGACATCGATGTTGGCACCGGCTGCCGGTTCGGTCTCTTCCAGCGCTGCAGCGTAGGCAAGCAAACCTCCGATCGCGGAGTCGCCGTGACGGTACATGCCATCGCTGCCGCGATCTCGTCCGTCCGACATTTTCGGGCTGCCCTGGACAAGCACCACACGGCGATGGTCAGCAATGATGTCCTCGCTCTTAGGCACCTCGATCGTGCGATCTTCATACGCGGATTTGTACTTCGGAAAAAACTCGCTGTACCACTTAGTGGTGGCCATCACGCACTCGACGCGCTGCTCGCCATATTCTTGCAGTGCCGCCTCGGCGTGAGATTGTCCATTGCCACGCGCATCGAATTTCGCATGGTGGAAAAGTGGTAACCGGTCAATGATGAAATGCATGATGAACTTCTGCACATCGAACGGGATCTTGCGAAGCTCCAGCACGAAACCTGTTTTCCAACGGCGCAAACCATTGGCCTGCAAAATCCAGATCACCGACAAGTCGCCATCTCGGCCAAAATCTTGACCGTAAACAGAGCGCTGCCCCATATTCAGATTGTCGATTACTGGTTGCAGCACATCGACGCACCACTTTTCGATCTCCGCTATACGCTCAGGATCGGTCACCCACTCGGCAGGCTTGGATAGCCGCACAATAGGAATCTCTTCGTTCTGGCATTGTTCGATCAGCGTGCGTGTGAAGTAGGCGCCAGAACCGGCTGAGGGAATACAACCAAGTTCCTCGTCAGCAGCTGCACCGTAGAGCGCGTAGATTTGATCGCGGAAAGCGCGCTGTTTCTCGATAGTCCACACTTCTCCTTTGACCAGGCAAATGCGCTGATAGAATCCTTGCTCCAGTGCTTGATCAAAAGTGACCTTGTGCACCGAGTATTTGAGTTTCCCTGCTTCGATCTCGCGGATGATCTGATTGAACGGATTGCCATCGCCAAAGTGAGTACTGCATATATCGACTCGTCCACCCCAGATCAAGAAGGCCATCGCAGCATCGATCAGTGCTTGCAGATCATCATGGAAGGCGGCCTCGTCCAGGCGCGCGTGACCTTGGTGGCCACGAAGGTTCGAGGGCTTGCTGGACAATGCCACGATCTCGTGACCAGAGGCCATGCGGATGCGATAGCGCAAAATGTCTTTGGCCTCATCATCGACCACCGACTTGTCCAGGGAAACTGAGATCGCCGATGCGACGACTTGATAGGCTTTTGCAAAGCTTGCACAGTCGCCGATAAACTCTGCAGCCATCTCTTTGTTGTAACCAACATAGTATTGATTCATGCCGCCTCGGTGAGCCGCTTCCAGTGTCGCCTCGGCAGCAAGGCATCCCCACGTTCCACCGATACGGCGCGACTTGACCAGAATCCTCACCGGCGACATATCGGCATGCCAGGCTTTCTGATACGGCAACAGCACATCCGGTACCTCGGACGCATTGAACTGCCCAACGCGCTCGCGCTGGATGTCGTCGACTTGATCGAGCAGCTCTTTCTGTTGGCTGGCGCTAAGTTCAGACATCCAGTTTTATCCCGAGGAATTTGGCACGAACGCGCTCGAACTGCTGATCCGATAAGCCGGCCTCAGCTTGAATTTGATCGACTGCCTCTGCGGTTTTTCGAGCCAGCTCTTCGCGCACTTTCTTGGCCCACTGCTTCTGTGGAAGTGAAGCGCGCGAGACATTGCCCAACGCACGGAAAAGTGTGCTGATCTCTTTGATAGAGATCGGGTGCTCAGTGTCGTCAGGATCGTACTGGTTCATCAGCTGGAAGATGAGGTCTTGGGCTAATGCAACGTTGGCCATGCCCAGTGCATCGCCTTCATCGTCCATAGTCTCATTGAGAAGCTTGGCCGCTGCGGTACTGTTGCGGATCTTCTCTATACGATCCTTGAGCCCTTTTCCGTAGATGCCCAAGCCAGAGCGACTGACAGTCATCTCTAGCTCATGTCCTTCGAGTTTGGCATTGAGCTGCTCGGTCAACTCGTCATAGTTGCCAAATGCATTGGCAACCAGTTTAGAGTCTAGCCAGGCTTTCACATCGGCAGGGAGTTGTTGAATTTTACTGACCGCAGGCATGGCTAAAATTCCTCGGGATGCGCGACCCCTTCAAACTTCGGACCAAAGCCATCGAGAAAGTCGACACCGTCGGCACTGATCTTAGCCATCCAACGCTCATCAGTTCGCAGCGTAATCGTGACCAGCTTGCGCTCTGCTAGATAGTCTAGCGAGTTGCGTATATTGGACTGCATAAATGCTAGATCCACATCGTTGCGCAAGCAGCGGTGAATTAAGCCATCACCAATAGGGTCCGGCCTATTCTGCGAAAGTACCTGCAAAATACGAAGCCGCCGCAGTCGGGTCCGTTGTGTTTCAAGATCGTTTAGGCTCATTTCTCCACCGCTCCAATTTGTCGCTAATTGCTCTTAGTTCTTTGCCGAAATCGGTCCGTATGTTGTCTATTTTGCGCTCTAAATTCTGGTGATTGCTTCCCCACAATTCTCGCTTTAAGTACTCACCGGCTACGTGTTCCTTGAAGTCATAAAACTGTTTTTCAACTGATGCGACTCGAGCATGCAGTTCCTTCTTGTCATCATCTGCTCTTTGGTTGTAGGCAGTAAGCCGTCCGGATAGCTCTGTGATCATCGACTCCAGAGCTTTATGCACTGTTTGCCAGTATTCTTTAGTGGCACTGTCCTGAGCTGCTTTTGTTTGCTCTTCTCTTCGAAAAATCCACAACACCATCGCCACCATCGTGACAATAAGAGACGTGATAATTGGTACTACAATCTTGAAAATGTCGAGCCAATCCATTAGTCATAGTCCTCTTCATCAGTGTTCTGTTCGCACTTGTTTGAGCATGTAGCAATGATCAACGACCAGACTGCCCAGATGTGGAAAGCCGTGATCGTCAATGCTGCGATAAGCGGCCAATTCATTTCTTAAAAATCTCCTTGATCTGCGGCGCGATTTTCTCTGCGCTGCGTCCCATTACATAGCCACCTAATCCAATTTGCAGAAGCGTCCAAGCCTGATCGGCAAGTCGAAACGCAAGCAATCCAAAAGAGTCACACACCACTAGTACCAAGAACGTGAGCATTGTGATCGGACGCCAATTGCGCTGAAGCCAGCTCTCGCCTTGTGCTTCGGCGGTAATAATTTGGGCTTGTGAGGTTAGCAGCTGACCTTCGTAATTCAGCATCTGCGCAGTGACGCTGTTTTGTAGTTTGGTCAGCTCAGTTTTAATGTTGAGTTTCTCTTCCTCGGACGTGTGGACGTCATCGATCAACCGGACTACTGGGTCCAGTGCTGATGTCAGAAACTTGAATATTTCTAAAGCCATGTACCACCCCCTATGAGTAAGCCCGATTCTTCCAGCCATCGTGAAAGACGGCCTGAGTGGGATCGGCAGCGATGATGAGGCGGTAGTGGCCGTAGGATTCGGAGCGCATTGCGGCCAGAGGATTGAGCTGATCGCGAATGCCGTTGATAGCGGCGATGGTTTTAGAGCCAAGCACGCCGTCTTCGGTCAAAGGCGTATTGCAGGCTCTAAGGGCACGTTGAATGATTTTTACGGCAGATACCGAGCGCATATTGACGAGCAGATCGAACGCCTTCACAGCGATGCGATCATGCTGGATCTCGTCAAGTCGGTAATAGTCCCAGAAGTGCTTACGGTAGAGCTTGGCGACATCTGCAGGCGTGAGCGCTTTGATGTCCTGCTCATTGACGTGCCCATCGCCGGTGATGTCAGCGTCGATCAAGGGGAGTGTTTTTAGGAATCTGAGGCTTATGCCATAGTCAGTAACCCCGCCGCGATCAGCTCTGTGATCAGCTAGGCGGCCTTCCTTTCGGAGGGTCTCCTGTAAAGCGGTTAGAAAGGCATTGGCACTCATGGTTGCAGCTCGCGCATTGTGATTTGCGAACCATGGTAATGGCGGGGGTGTTAATAAGACTTTTGACGCGCGTCAAAAAAGCATGCGAAAGAGAATATCAGAATACTGCGGCTTGCAATTTTATGAATGTAGCACTATCAGTAGTCGCCAGAAGTCGCCGCCCATCCTTGAATTTGGCGGCAAAGGTGACTTCTTTTTTTCTTCCACCGAGCACCAGCCCGGCTAGTAATCCTACTGGTCCAAGGGCTACGGCACCTACTGCTCCCCAGCCTAAAGTCCCGCCAATTCGTTTAGCATTTTCCTCACTGGCCACTTCAACTTGATCAAGCTCACTAAGTTCAATGGTCTCGCCTCTGCTGTGTTTAGCTTCCGTTTTGAGCACGAGTTGTCGCCCATTAAACTCTCCGTTTTTGGGAAGAAAATCACCAGCGTGAACTTTTATTACAGCCATTGCTTACTCTCTTTACTTGACTGCGATCATAGCGTCTATCACCGCCGAGAGCATATCGCTGCCGATCTTTGTTTTCCAGTTCAAATTGTTCCGGTAAAGCACAATGAATACTCGGGCGATAGTTTCTGTATCTAACGTCTGACATCGAGGCTCTTCGCGGAAAAGTTCTAGAATGTTCTTTACCAATGCGAAATCCATAGGAGATCCGACTGGCTCGAAGACTTCCACTACTGCCGAGTGACGGTGTCCAGTGATGATGTAATGGATATCCACACCAATTTTCTCGATTTTTGCGAAATATTGCGCATCTGGCGATCTTGCTCCCGATTCATAGTTCTGCTGGGCACGGGTCGCAACACCCCCGATTGACCCAAATCTCTCTTGAGTCATTCCAAACGCCGCCCGCTCTTCTTTGAGTCTTGCTCCAATTGCGCTCATACGAACCTATTATATTTCGTTGACACGCACATACGTGCGTGTATACTCTTTCATTACAGGTTCTAGCTGTAATGATTACGACATTTTGCCAATAGGAGAGTATATCACCGTGGACGCCGACCGTATTCTGGAAAAGCTCGCTACACGCGGTTACAACTACACCCGAATCTCAAATGTGATAGGCGTCACACCCGCATATGTCTCGTTGGTTGCCAGAAGAATTCGCCACAACCACCGAGTTGCAATAGCAATCGCCACAGCGCTGGAAATGCGCGTTGATACCGTATTCCCCGACATTCCGATGTATCACGGGCCGCTTATGACTAATGCGGAACGTGAAGCCGCATTAGCCCAAAAGCTTCAGCATATGGAAGGTATCAGGAGATCTGCATGATCTCTCTAGTGCCAGCCAAACCTCGCCTCCAATCAACAGCCATCTCTAGAACATCTAGGGGTACACGTTGTTCAAATGTGAGTTCGAGAATCCCTTCGGCGCTAACGTCCAATGCTAGTTCGATGGACTTGGTTGGGGCGAAATCTGCCACTAGAAGCGTTAACTGCTCGATTATCAATGTCTGGTTGAGCGCCAAAGCTTCTAGCCTTAGAACTCTCTCATCTGTGTTCATGCTTACTCTCACTATTAGTGCCAGTGCGCCATCGATGGCGCGTTGGGAAGGGAAGAAATTAAAACTGAACTCAGACTACCGAGCCGGACTGGCCTTGGATAGAGCGAAAAAAACTCTTTTTTTAGAAGCGCTGCTTAAGGGGGGCTTCTAATGCCGCGTAAAAATTGGAACAGAGTCCAGCCAACCAGTCTTACCCACGCTATTGAGCTGTGCTCAATGTATGCCAGAGAGAAGCGGAACCTTTCTGTTGAGCGCATCTCAGAGTTGATGGGGATGACAACTCACCACTCGCTCTACAAATACATGGCATCGGGTCAAATGCCAGCGAACAAGATCCGACCCTTTGAGCACGCGTGCGGCGCGAACTACATCAGCCAATACATTGCCCAAAGCGCTCGTCTTCTCACCATGCCAATTCCCAGCGGTAGAAACGCCGACGCTCGGGACATCAACTCGCTTCAGGGAAATCTCACTGAAGTGGTATCTGCGCTAATCGATTTTTACTCCGGAAAACTACCTGCTACTCAGTGCAAGGGCGCCCTTATGAGCGCTATGGAAAACCTCGCCTGGCACAAAGCCAATGTGGAAAAAGCAGACCAACCCGAGTTAGAGCTTTTTGAAGAGGACGAGTCATGAAGCGACGATCACTACCTAAATGCAGCAAGGCCCGAGGTACTTACGGTCGCAAACTGAGCAGCGGCCAGATGATCTATGGCCACTACCCACACCGTCGTCACCAATACCCGCGTCCAGGCGCAATGGAGCATCGCAATGGCTGAGAACATTCACGAGCGCGTCTGTCAGCTGATCCTCTGTATGGCTGGGCATGAGGTGATGGGAGTTCGCAACTCTGAGCTAGCGGACGCTATGCGCGTCTCACGACCCACCATCACTCGTGATCTCGCAGCCTTAGAGAAGATCGGCATTGTCGAGCAGATTCCTAGCATGCAAGGCAGATGGCGATTAGGACCAAAGATCATCCAAGTTTCACGGGCACATACCGAAAGCATGGCCCGAGTTAAAGCCAACATCGCTGAGATAGAACAGCGATTTTCACGCAGTCCAACGTAAGGAGAGAGACCATGGCAGTTGCCAACGAAAGGAAAAAAGCGGGACGTCAGAAGAACACTCCACTGGAGAAAATCGGGCCAGAGTTTGTGAATAAAACCCCACAGGACATGATCGATGCCGAAGCCAATGCAAACTCACTGCTGATTCAGCACGAACAAAACCTCGCTGTGGTCGATAAGACATATGGTGGGGATCTGCCTTATGACAGAACTCGACTTGAAAACGAAGCTCAGTTCTATTTAAGAGAGTCCGCCACAGCAATGCTTGAGGCTGGTACGCGACTGATCGTAATTAAGGAGCACGAAGGTCACGGAAATTTCACTGATTCACTCGAGCGCATTGGTATAGGCGAACGCGCTGCGCGGAAGATGATGCAGGCAGCAGTAAAGTTTTCAAAGCGGCCAACGTTGGCCGTTTTGGAAAAATCGAAGCTTTTAGAACTGATGGTTGAGGATGATGATGATCTCGACGCTCTAGCCGAAGGCGGCACCTTAGCCGGTTTGAAGCTGGACGATGTGGAGAAGATGTCAGTCCGCGAACTCAAAGCCGCGCTGCGCAAAGAGCGTGAAAAACGCAAAGAAGAGGCCGACGCGCACGAGACGCTTCTGGAGAAGAAAGACCAGAAAATCAACCAGCTAGACCGCGAGTTCCTTGAGCGCTCAAAGCGTGTAAAAACTTGGGCAGGGGTGGTCAGCGAGATCAACCTGAACCTCACCAATATGTCTGGTGAGGTAATCATGCACCTTTCATATCTGGACACTCAAGTCAGCCAGATACTGGAAGAGATGGAGCGCTTCGACCTGAGCGAGGAAGAGTCCGCAGCCATCGTCGAGCCTTTCGCCTCTCACATTCAAACGATGTTCGAGTACCTCAATAGCCTAAGCGCTTCATTCAATAACAACCTATCAGGCTATCTGCGCGTCCACGACACCCCTTATGTCTCTCTCAATGATTTGGAATCCCAATCTGACCTCGGAGCGGCTAACTAGTCATGGAACTGCACACCGTCGACATCATCCGTAACCTCGCCAAAACATTGGACGAGATGCCGCATGGGGGCAAGCGCGAGGAAGTCCTGCGCATTGCCTCTGCGCTCGGATGGTCGGCTGCGCGTGTGTATGAGTCTTTGAAAAAAGTGGGCTGGAGTAGTGGCCGCAAGAAACGATCCGATGCCGGCAAAACCACGGTGACTGAGAACGTGCTTCGAGATCTTGCATCAACTGTCTCCAACTCGGTTCGTGCCAATGGCAAAGCGTTGATGGACATGCCTAACGCTCGAAGCCTGATGGCCGCTAATGGGCGCGAGATCAACGTGAGCAACGGACATTTGTCCAGGCTAATGCGTCGCCGCGCGATGGGCGTAGACCAGCTCAAGCGTGCCTCAGCGCACACCAAGATGAAATCGCTACACCCGAACCATGTCCACCAAGTGGACCCTTCTTATTGCGTGCTTTATTACCTTCCCGGCAGCAAAGGTCCCTGTGTACAACGCATCGCCGGTGATGACGAGTTCTATAAGAACAAGCCACAGAACATCGAGAAAAATGCGCGCTTTCGCGTGTGGCGTTATGTGCTCACTGACCACTTTTCCAGCACGATCCTAGTGCGCTATTACCAAAGCGCCGGTGAGACGCAGACCAATCTTTATGAGTTCCTGCTCTGGTGCTGGGCCAAGCAAGAATCACGGCCAATGCATGGCGTTCCCAAGATCCTCGTGTGGGACAAAGGCAGCGCCAACACTAGCTCCGCGATCAAACATGCGCTCGAAGCGCTGGAAGTGGATGACATCCCACACACGGCAGGCAATGCCAGAGCCAAGGGACAGGTCGAGAACGCCAACAACTTGGTGGAGAAGTTCTTCGAGTCACGCCTAAGGTTCGAGCCAGTGAGCAGTGTAGAGGAGCTTAATGCCGCCGCCGATCGCTGGTGTACCGCGTACAACGCTGACGCGATCCCTCACTTTGATTCGCGCTTAAACCGCGAAGGCATGGCTCAGCCTCTAGCCCGTTTTTCACTGTGGCAGATGATCCGCAAAGAGCAGCTGCGCATCCTGCCCGATCTCGCACTATGCCGCTCACTGCTTACGCGCAAAAGCGAGACCCGCAAGGTCAGCTCCAGCCTCACGATCACGTTCAAACACCCGCAGGCTGATCGGTCGCTCTCGTATGACTTACAAGGTCTGCCCGAAGTGTATCCAGGCGCCACAGTGGAGGTCGCACCGCTTGTCTATGGCGAATGCCAGGTCAAGGTGTCGGTCACCGATTACAAAGACGAAAAGCAAAGCTTCACACTCTCGCCCATCGTGTTTGACGATCTATCCGGCTTCCGCGTCGATGCTCCTGTGTGGGGTGAAGAGTTCAAGAGCAAGCCTGACACGCTGCTGGACTACAACCGCAAAGAAGCGGATCGAAACGCCTTCCCCGATGCCGGCAACGATGAAGAGATCGCCAAACTCAAGCGCAAAAACGCAGCGCCATTCGGTGGGCTGGATGCGCACTCGCACCTTGGCGGCGTTTACAAGCCATCGTTCATTCAGCGACCAGGCACCACCATCGATCTGCCTGACACCAACCGCATTGAGAACAAACCGCTCTCGATTATCGAGACCTGCAAACGCATTCGCTCAAGCATTGGGCGCGCGGTGACCTCCCAAGAGAACCAACTAATTCGTGACCGTTACCCCAAAGGGGTGCCGGTTGAAGAGTACGACCAGCTCGTCGAGCTGATTGCAAACCCAACACCAGAGTTGAAGTTGTCCCTGGTCAAGTAAACGCCATGAAAGGAGAGAGTTATGGCCCCTACGAAAGCTGCACAGCTTGTCAGCCCCTGCATTGCGCTCAAGCTTAAACGCACGATATTCACTATCGGTCTGTCTCAGGCCGAGCTAGCGCGCGAGATCAAACTGCCCACCAGCACGCTGGCGCAGATCATCAACCACAACGTATGGCCAAGCAACCAAGACCCCGCGCAGCTGCGCAGCATTATTCAAGATGCGCTTACGAGCCGAGGTGTCACCGATGGTCTCGCTCAGATTTGGGATTTTGATGATGCAGATGATCCAGTGACCTATGCAGGCCACCTACAACGTGCTCGCGCTTTTGTACCACCAGAGTCCACCAAAAAGTCTCAGTTAATCCACGAAGAACTCCCGGAGAACGCCATGCTCACACAGAAAGCAAAGCAGCATTTTAAGTTAATGACCGATCCCTTCACTGACGATGTGCAAGGTCCAGAGGACGTGTTCATGTCTCCTGATCAGACCTATGTGAAAGGTGCTATGTACCAGACGGCCAAGCGTGGTGGATTCATCGCAGTGGTGGGCGAGTCCGGTGCAGGTAAGACTACTCTTCGACGCGATCTGCTGGACCGTATCAACCGCGAAGACCCTAACATCCGTATCGTGTTCCCGCGCATCATCGACAAAGCTCGCATCAACGCCTCCTCAATCTGCGATGCCATTTTGGCCGACCTCGGAGCACGTCCAAAGTCATCACTGGAGGCCAAAGCACGACAGATCGAATTGCTACTGGCAGAGTCCTCACGCGGGGGTAATGCGCACTGCATCATGATCGAAGAGTCACACGATATCCCCATCAACACGCTCAAATTCATGAAGCGATTTTGGGAGCTAGAAGACGGTTTCAAAAAACTGATCAGCATCATCTTGGTGGGGCAGCCAGAGCTTAAAAATACGCTCAACGAGCACATCCACCCAGAGATCCGTGAAGTGTCTCGCCGCTGCGAGATCATCGAGTTGCAGCCGCTCAATGGCAACCTTGAGAAGTATCTCGAACTCAAGTTCAAGCGACTTAACAAAGAGCTGAGCGACGTGTTTGAGGCCGATGCATTTGATGCAATTCGTGCTCGCCTGACTGTGCATCGCGGTACCTCGCGCACACCAGTGAACATGGCCTACCCCTTGATCGTGAACAATACCGTCACCGCCGCGATGAACATCTGCGTGGAACTGGGTGTCGAGAAGATCAGCGCCGAGCTGATCAGGGAGCTGTGATCGTGGAAACACTTTCCCTTGCCATCATCATTATTGGTTCCGCCGCTTATTTGTTCGTGCATCTGATGTATGTGCACCAGGTGTATGGCTCGCAAGAAACCGCCACAGCACCATTGATCGATGACTTCCACAGTGCTGCCAGCGTGCAGCACTGGGCAGAGGTTTACATCGGGAATGCGGTACTTCACAGCGTCTCTTTCGATGTGTTCATGACCAATCCTCGCGGCTACGCAAACGCCTTGCTGTGGAAAGCCAGCGAGAGCGATCTGGACATTCTGCCGCTATTACCAGCTCAAGCTTCTGTGCGCGATCGGCTGGTCCGAGAAGAGTTACAGGCGATTGAAGAAGAGGCCGCCAAGAAGCGTGCTCGCAATCGCCTTGCCAACAAGTATCAGACGGTCAGCAACAGCAGCTCCACCGCAATGTCGATCAGCTAATCCCTCAACCCGTTAAGGAGAAAGACCATGAATGACAATGTTCCAGATGGATTTAAGCGCGATGCACGAAACCGATTTGTGCCAGTGGATACCATCAAGCCAATCGATTTAGCCAGAGATTCCTTGGTCAACGAGATTGTTGCCAAAGCGAGAAATGTCAGTGAATTGCTAGCCAACGTGAAAGAGCAATGCCAAGCCGATATCGCCGCGTTTGTCGAACTTTCGGCGGAGCAATACAACGTCTCGCTTGGCGGTATCAAAGGCAACGTGAGCCTGCTCTCGTTCGATGGTCGATTCAAAGTACTGCGAGCCAATCAAGACAACATCGTGTTCGATGAACGCTTACAGGCTGCCAAGCAACTGATCGATGAATGCCTCAAGGACTGGAGTCAAGGTGCGCACAAAGGCTTGATGGTAATGATCGACGATGCGTTCCGAGCAGATCGAAACGGCGAGCTTCGCACTGCCAGAATCCTTGCTCTTCGTCGCCACGACATCGATGACCCGCGCTGGATTAAAGCAATGGAAGCGATTGGTGATGCGCTACAGGTAGTGGGCAGTAAGTCGTACATCCGAGTCTATGAACGGATTAAAGACACAGAGAACTATCGTCAAATTCCACTCGATATCGCGGCGGTGTGACTATGGACATTTCAAAGCTAAATGCAGCAATAAAAGCAGGGCTTTCCGATCCTTCACTGACGGCCACTTCTCATTGGTTTCCCGTTGTCGATACTGCGTTCGTGATCGACAATTCCGGCAACCCTCAAGACCTGCTTTGCAACTATCTTTTCCTATGCCTGGACGATTCCCTACCAAATCACATCGTCGCTAAGCCGATTGTCAGCGACGGCTATGTTGCATACCCAATTTTACTATTGAGATCGCGGTATCGCTTCTCAGAAGGTACTGCGGCGATGCATACACTTGGCCTTAAAGAAGAGTTTGTGAAGGCAATAAAACAGCGCAACGGCTCTCAGGCAAAGCTGGACGCCTAGCGTCCAAGGTGGAACAAACATGAAACCAGTGATTCAAACTCAAACGGGCGGCACCGGCAACTGCTTTAGCGCATGCCTTGCTTCTATTCTGGAATTGCCCATCGAAGTTGTTCCGAACTTTTTCGAGGTTCGATTGACTGACGATCCCGATGGCTGGTGGGCCGCGGTGCGCGAATGGCTGTACTTGTATGGTTATGGCGTGCTCGTTATAGATGACTCGAATGGCAACTTATCGTTGAGCTTGCCCGGTTTTCTAATAGTCAGCGGAACTTCTCCTAGAGAACGTATGCACGCGACCATTTGGGAGGGCGGGAAGCTAATTCACGACCCACATCCTGAAGGTGGGGGAGTTCGCGCGCCTCTCGATATCTCTTTGCTATATCCGCTCGATCCATCCCGTTTCAATCTCACTTGGAGAGCGAATAGTGAGCATTAAAGTCCGAGTGAATTATTGCGACGGCATCCACTTCGCGCTTGTGATGGACTCGAGTGTGAATGTTACCAGTGAGCTGGGCCCAGTCGACGCAGCGGCTAAAGCTGCGCTGCGATACTTCAACGTTGACGCTGATCAAGTCCGTATTTCAAATATTGGCGAGCGAGACGGTTTCACTTGGTACAACGCGATTTTAGTAGCCGAACGGCATACACAACCATTCCGCGCAAGTCAGTCATTCGATTCACTTTTCACTGAGGTGTTCAATGGCCGATCCGCGTAAGAATATCGCTATGATCAAGATCGCGACCAAGCAGCTTGGCATCAGCGACGAAGACGGAAACGAGTCGCTAGGTGTGCTTAGCACCTACCGGCTGATGCTGAAAAACCTCACAGGCAAAACCTCAACTGCAATCGGCGCTATGAGCGACGCAGAGCGCGGCAAAGTGATCCGCCATCTCAAGAGCAAGGGTTTCACCAGCGGTCGCCCTAAGCGCCGCGAGAAGGCGCCTGGCATGGCTTCCACCGGCCAGATTGGCCTGATCCATGTTCTTTGGAAAACGCTTGGTGATGGTGGCCATCTCGTTTCGCCAGGCACTGACGCTCTCAATGCGTGGGTGCTTAGTTCCACTAAAAAATACAACCAAGGCGCGGGGTATAGCGCACCTGATTTTCTTCCTGAAGTCGTAGCTGGAAGGCTTATAGAGTCACTTAAGCAATGGTGCTTTCGAGTGGGATTAGAGGAATCGGACTGGGAATGACCATGAACAACTTGGTGAGAAACGCTGACGATGACGTGCTGCTGGACCTCCAGCAGATCGCGCTGCGCGTGCTCGCCGAGGGAGGAGTGGACGAACAACAAGCCCACGATATCGCCTGCCAGATCGTAGCAGATGCTAGGGAATCATGGGGCGGTCAGCAAGTGTATTTTCGCAAAGCCGACGCCGCGCAGATGTCGGAGCGCAATCTCGAAATCTACGGCAAGTTCAACGGCGCAAATCACTTCCAACTTGCAAAGCAATATGGACTGACGGTGTCGGTGATCTACCGGATCGTCAAGGCGATGCGCGTATCAGAGCGGGAAAAGAGGCAGCACAAACTATTCGATGATCTGACTTGAAACTGATCATCACTCGTAACTTGGCACCAACACTTTCACGAAGGAGTGCGTCATGAGAGCTGCAAAACTAGCAAATTCAGAAAGGCTACAGCGAGTAGTAAATTTCCTCTCGGATGGAGCATGGCATTCGACGCGTGAGATCGTCCATGGTGCAAAGGTTTGTGCTGTGAACAGCGCCATAGCCGAGTTGCGCGACCCAATCAATGGAATCGAAATCGATGGCCATTGGCGCAAAAAGTATTTCTATTATCGCTTGGCACCAAAGCAGGCGACCGCATGAGCGCAGTCGATTCCAAAAAATGTGAGTCTAGCCGATCTGGCTTGAGAGTCACTCACCATGCCAGAGCACGTTTCACCAGGAGATTCCCTGGTCGCGAGATCGAACAGGTCTTCGACCAAGCCAGCTTGCGACTCACCCGCAACGACTTCAAGTTGCTGCGCAAATTCTGTCCTGGTCACTCGCATCTGGCTACACCGGCTAATCAAGAATACTGGTATCGAAAGACCCGCGACGGCATCGTTTTCGTGATGGCGCATCCAGCCAGAATTATCACTGTTTTCAAGCTCAGAAGTCGGAGCAACTAATGAACGCCAAACTCGATTTCACTACTTCCACATGGTTCATCTGCGTACCAGGTGCAACGATTCGATCCAAGGATCGAGACTTACTCTTTATCGGCTATATGGCTTTGATGCTGGATTCTTCGCTTCCAAAGCCCGACATTTCCGATCCTCTCGAGATGCACATTAAAGTCGATCTGACCTTCAAAGTACTCAGAACTAAACGCCAGATATTCAATAGAGCGAGCGCAGCGTGATGGCCGTATACGTCGACAAATCAATTTTCCCATACGGACGCATGATTATGTGTCATATGGCCGCAGACACGCTTGAGGAGCTGCACACGATGGCAGATCAGATCGGTGTGAAGCGCAAGCACTTTCAAAATGGTAGGCGTCAGCACTATGACATCTGCAAATCCAAGAGAGCCTTGGCCGTTGGCTTTGGCGCAATTGAAGTCACATCTCGACAAATGGTCGAGCACTTTAAAAGCAGCCCGACCTGAGTCGGGCCACCCAGGCCCGAGCATGCTTCCCGTTTCTGCCTATATCAACATATAGACCAAAGTTCCTAATCGTGCAAATTTGCGTGCCCCCCACTTACTAATTGAGATCTGCATCACAGTAGTTTCATTCCACGCAACTCTGTTTCATAATGACCCGCCCGAGTATGGCGGGTAATAGTTATCGGTCGTCCCAAATAGATAATAACAAGTGGAGAGTCAACGATGGCGTCAAAAGATACTCGAGGTAAAGACATCAGTGAAATCAAAACCTTAAGGCTCAATCCATTAGATGTATATCTAGACACCGCGAACCCCCGTCATGAACCTCTTGCCAGCCAATCGGACATAATTGCTCATCTCCTAAAAAAAGAGAAAGTACGCAACTTGGCGCGGGCTATAGCCGCCGAAGGTCTAAGCCCATTGGAGCTATTTGCCATAATTCAGGATGAAGGCGGAAATTATGTTGCAGTTGAAGGCAATCGGCGACTGTGCTCAATCATCTTGCTAAACAATCCCAGTGCAGCCCCGGACGGGGAGCGAAATTACTTTAAGAGTTTGGCAGATGGAAGTACTTTAGTGCCCCGAGAGATAACAGGTGTACTATTTCCAAGTCGAGAGGCAGCGGATATCTGGATCGAACGACGCCACGATGGCGAGCAAGAAGGCATAGGTACGCGCAAGTGGGACGCTGAGCAGAAAGCACGTCATAAGGATGCTACTAATAAACCCAACACTAATGCACTTGCACTTAGCATTATTGATTACGCTGTTAAACAGGGATTTTTGCCAGCTGAAGGCAGTGATCGCATTATCACAACTGTCGCAAGATACTTTGGGAACCCATATTTCAGAAAGACCATCGGGATAGCCAGCGGAAGATCTGATGCGGAAGTGATTCTCACGGTCACTTATGACGAGTTTGATCGAGCTATAGAAAAGTTCTTTACTGACTTACTGGCCCCCAAGCCGAAAGTTACCTCGAGATCAGATAAAGCTGAATGGGAAGCCTATGCTGCGGGTCTAGTAAACAAAGGATATGCTCCAAGTCAGCACATTCCCAAGACCAAACTGTCAGATCGCAATGTCGATGACGGTACTGGTGGCAAGGGTCGCGCTGCTAAGGGGGGAGGGTCAGCTAGTTCGACTTCAGGCCGCAAAGGCAAGAGATCTTCTCCTAGTCCGGACAAGCGACGATACATTGTCCCAAGCGATTTTCATCCTCCAGTTAGACATAAAATTCTCCGGCGCGTATTAGATGAGATGCGTAATATCCCAGTGGATGATTTCCCACTTGCAGTATCGTTCCTCACTCGGGCGTTCCTAGAGAATCTTTATTCACAATTCCACGAAAAAATGGCAAATTTCATCGACACTGACACCAACAAGCTACTAGGGCGAGTAATTAAACTCATTGACAGCACAGGTTTAGATCGAGCCCAACAAAAGGCTTTAGGCGCGTTGACCAAAGTACAATCGAATGAACATAACGTTTTTAGTCCAAAGACTCTGGGAGCAAATGCCCACGCAAACCATTATCCAAACCCTACAGAGCTAAAACGAGAATGGGATAATGTAGCTCCGATTCTCGAATACATGCTTCAAGAGTTGGATTCTAAATGACTGGTGGCCACGCACTCTCACGCCGTGTAAAATAACGTTATGCCAAAAGACGCAGATTAATTTTATGCCACAAACTCCATCACCACTCCGATACCCCGGAGGAAAGACATCCATCTGGAAGATGGTCGCGCAGATCATCCAGGACAATAAACTAGAACGTGGACACTATATCGAGCCATATGCAGGCGGCTGTGGACTTGCTTTATCACTGCTTTTTAAAGGGTTTGTGCACGAGTTGCACCTCAACGACATCGACCGGTCAATTGCCAGCTTTTGGGACGCAATACTCAATAACACTGATGAGTTCGTCGACTTAATTGAACGTACGCCAGTAACTATTACCGAGTGGCAAAGACAAAAGCTTGTTCAGACGAATAAAATCTCGGCAAACAGCCTTGAATTGGCTTTCTCGTCGTTTTTCTTAAATCGAACCAATAGGTCCGGTGTGATTGGTAAAGCAGGGGTAATTGGAGGCAATGATCAGAGTGGTAGTTACAAACTGGACTGCCGCTTTAACAAAGAAGGTCTAATTGCGAAGATTAGGCAGATCGCTCGGTATCGGCACCGGATCCACTTCTACAACCTGGATGCTGTCCAGTTCATAAATGATGCTAGAGATACACTCCCTAAAAATAAGAGTTTCTTTTGTATCGACCCTCCGTACTATCACAAGGGTTCATCGCTTTACGCTAATTTCTACGAGCCACATGATCATCTAGAGATTTCCCAAGTACTGCTGAAGCTCAATCGCCCTTGGGTCCTAACTTACGATAACGCTCAGCAAATTCAGGCTCTTTACAAAGACAGAAGGCAGTTTCACTTCGACTTAAACTATAGCCTCGCGTGGAAGAGAGTGGGTACCGAGCTACTTGTAGCCAGTGATGATCTTCTAATATCGCCCAGTCTTGGGCTTAGAAAGGCCGCGTAACATGGGTTTCATCAGATGAAACAGTGTTTCATATAAACTGTCCGGAACTATCCGGCTTCATCCCGAATAGTCCAGTTATCTTGTTTTACCCTGTGTGTTTATCTAGTCTGGGTTCACCAAGCCCCCATGGACGGGTTTACGGCGTCTCTCAGCAGTCCCTACCGTGCAGCGTGCTCCAGCACTGAACTAATACCACAGAGCCAGAACCACAGAATTCAAACACTACCGCAAAAATGCTCCGTAGCTCGAGCCGAACAACAGAGCGAGAGCAATTCGGCGTCTCTCGGCAGACTTTATCCTGCATCACGCTCCAGCCTCAATACCTCAGGACCAAACCCCACTCACTGACCGCGGTCACTGATTTGCCGCAAATACGCGAGGAAGCTTTTTATTGGGCTTAAACGCCTATTCTCCGCGCCCAACGATCAGGGTGTGTATTTGCAAATAACTTGCTGCACATGGCGATATTGGGCAAACTCCTCTCTCGAATGGCCAAGCGACGCGACAAATAATCTTTGCGTATGATTCGCCAACAAAAAATTCAGCAGCAATGCATTCTGGTACAACGAAAAGAAATGAGTGAAACCCCGGTCTTGGACGATAGACGAAAGAGAGAGCGCTACGCAGTGCTCGTCGATGCGTTATACCAGGACGTATATCGCTATGCCTATTGGCTTTGCAAAAACGGAGCACTGGCCGAAGATCTCGTGCAGGAAACTTTTTTACGTGCTTGGCGGTCTTTGGACAGCCTACAGAACGATAAAGCCGCTAAGGCGTGGCTGTTTACCATTCTGAGACGTGAAAATGCCAGACTTTACGAGCGTTACAGGCCAGAGTTAGTCGACATTGAAGACCAATCAATCGCAGACTCTTTTGAGAGCGAGCCCGACCAGCGTATGGACCGGCGCCTGCTGCACGAAGCTATTGCTTCCTTGGAAAAGGATTATAGAGAACCCCTTCTATTACAGGTAGTAGGGGGTTTTAGTGGAAAGGAAATCGCCGCAATTCTCGATCTGAATAACAATACCGTCATGACGCGTTTATTTCGGGCGCGGGGAAAACTGAAGCATGTTTTCTTCCCTGACGGCAATCCAGACGAGATCCCCGACGAACCACAAGATGAATAGGATCGATCAAAAGTCGGTCCATTTAATATCCACAAATCAAAGGGCCTCAACCCCCCTATAAGAGTCCAAACCAAATGGATGACTTAGAGTTTAGAAGAAGTGCTTTCGCGGACCCGCAGAATCAAGACCCAGAGTTTCTGGCCGCGGCGCAATCCAGCCCAGAACGTACTGCGCTACTCCTGCAATTACAGGCACTAGATGCCCGCGTGAGTGCCGCAGCAAGATCTGTTCCGGTTCCCAGCGGCCTCGCGGATCGCCTCAAAGCTCTCGAGGAGCCAGCGGCTAACGATGCGGTCGTGGAGAACAAATCCAAAGCGAGGCGCTATATCGCTGTGGCGGCAAGTCTCGTGGTCGCTATCGGCCTCATCCTTTCGCCCGGCTTGATTACGGCCAGACCCAGCGCCTCGGACCTGAAATTCCATGACGAGGTCATCGGGCACGTCTACCGCGAGGTAGCACGCTACGATACCAAGCGCGAAGACGCCAGCATCGTGCAGATCAACTCGGTGCTAGAAGAGGCCGGCGGACATCTACGCAACGAAGAGCGCATCAAGCAGATGCATATCAAGTTTGCTAACGGCTGCAACATCGCATCGAACAGCAAAGGCGCCCACATCGTACTAGATGGCGAGAAGGGTTCGGTTTCGGTCATGGTGGTGCACAACTCGCCCGTCACAACCACTTTCAACGTCAACGATTCGCGCTTTGCCGGCAAGATAATCCCTTTCGGCGAAGGCAATCTGATCATCGTTGGCGAGAAAGACGAGCCTCTGGATAAATACCAAGCAATGATCTCGGAAGCTTTCGAGTGGTCAATCTAGGTAATCCATAATTTAGCCGTGGGCGCAGATCAGAACTGATCTGCGTCCATTGTCATCAGCACCGCACAACCCCCTTTAATCTCCCCGACTAACGCCTGAGCATTCGGCATCATTCGCGCACGAAAGAACGCGGCCGTCTTGAGCTTGGCATCATAGAAGCTCGCATTCGCACTATTGTTGGCCAACCCTTCGTGAGCGGCCCGCTCCATACGTGCCCACATGAAGGCATATAACAACAAGGTCATTAAGCGCAGATAGGGCACCGATGCCGCCCCAATCTCGTCTGCATCAGTCTGCGCTGCCTCCTTGAGCCAAGCGCTGACGTCGACCACGGAACTAAGTGCCGCTTTAAGAGCAGCAATACTCGACGCGAGTGATTCTTGAGCGCCGTGCTCAGCAATGAAGGTTTCGATCTCATCGATTAGCACCTCGAGCAATCCATCGCGATCGCGCACCAGTTTGCGCCCAGCCAGATCGAGGGCCTGAATGCCATTGGTGCCCTCATAGATCTGCGCGATACGCGCATCGCGAACGTTCTGCTCCAAGCCCCACTCCCGCACATAGCCATGACCACCCAAAACTTGCTGCGCCATCACACAGCCCTCGAAGCCGCGGTCCGAGAATGCCGCCTTTGCAACCGGGGTAAGCAAGGCGACAAGCTTTGCGGCCCGCGCGCGACGCTGCTCATCCCTATGGAAATGAGCAACGTCCAACTGACTAGCCACATAGACCGCTAACGCTCGCCCCGCCTCGGTGTCGGCACGCACCGTCAACAACATACGCCGCACATCAGCATGCACGAGAATTGGATCAGCCACACTTTTCTCATCCTGCACGCCATGCGCACTGCGCCCTTGCACGCGCTCCCGAGCATATTGTGCAGCACTGCGATAGGAGCTATCGGCCAGACCGAGTCCCTGCAAACCAATCGAGAGCCGCTCATAGTTCATCATCGTGAACATATAATTCAGGCCCTTGTTGGGCTCGCCCACGAGAAAGCCCTGCGCATCATCGAAGTTCAATACGCAGGTGGCAGACCCTTTGATTCCCATCTTGTGCTCGATAGCGCCACAAGACACATTATTTGCCTTACTAGGATCGCCAGCCTCATCATCGAGATGTCGCGGCACTACGAACAAGGAGATTCCTTTCGGCCCCTCGGGCGCATCGGGCAACTTAGCTAACACCAAGTGGATAATATTAGCGTTAAGATCGTGGTCGCCTCCCGTTATGAATATTTTTGTTCCGCTGATCTGGTAGCTGCCATCTACATTGGGCACTGCGCGGGTCTTGATGATTCCGAGGTCGGTTCCGGCGTGAGCCTCCGTGAGGCACATGGTGCCCGACCACTGCCCACTATAAAGCTTGGGAAGATAGCGCTGCTTGAGCTCTTCGCTGCCATGGCGCGCCAAGGCTAGGCTCGCCCCAGCGCTGAGAATGGGGTAGAGCGCAAAGGATGAATTGGCCGCCATGATCATCTCTTCGAACAACACCGCGAGCACCTTTGGCATGCCCTGCCCACCGTACTGAGGATCGCCTGAGAGTCCAATCCAACCGCCCTCGGCGAAGGCTGTATAGGCTTCTTTAAAACCTTTCGGGGTAAAGACCTTGCCCTGCTCGAGCCGGCATCCCTCTTCATCGCCCGAGCGATTGATTGGCGCCAATACCTCTTGCGCGATCTTTGCGGCGCTCTCCAGCACGGCGTCAATAAGGTCTCGGCTAACCTCCGCAGTACCTTCCATCGAGGCGAATAGGGCCTCTGCATCCTGCACCTCGTGCAGTACGAATTGCATATCTTGAAGTGGCGCGCTGTAGCCTGTCATGAAGTCCCCCTATGAAATTTTTAACTCTTTTCCCAAGAGTCACCTTACGTTACTCAGCGCGGCAGCGCAGGTCAATTACGCTGCATAGCCTATACTGGATTTGTCTCTTTAGTGAGGTTCAAAGCTAGGTGAAACACAATGCACTTACTCTCCGGCCCAAACAGCTGCCTGCTTTGTGGCGCTAGCTCGCAAGGCACGCTAACACTTTGCAAGCCCTGCCAGACCGAATTGCCTAGCATCCAAGCAGCCTGTATACGCTGCGCCCTAGCACTCGGGCCTGAGGCAGCAGAACAGCAGCTTTGCGGACAATGCTGCGTCGACCCACCTCCGTTCGAACATTGCTACCCACTAGGTGACTATGGCTTCCCACTGCGCGAGATGATTGCACGCCTTAAGTTTCACGGCCGCTTCAGCATCGGCCGAGCGCTAGGGCAGTTATTAGCTCAACGCCTAGCACCTATATTCAGTGCTGAACCACCAGATGCGCTGCTGCCCGTACCCTTACACTCGGGCCGGCTAAGGCAGCGCGGCTTCAATCAAAGCCTCGAGATCGCGCAGCAACTCTCCCAACATCTCGGCACCCCTATCGCGCCTCACTATTGCAAACGGCTACGCGCGAGTAAGCCGCAACGCGGCTTAAGTGCTGCTGCCCGCAAGCAGAATGTCCAAGGAATTTTTCGACTCGAGCCGAAGGCAATGAAGAGCACACCGCGTCATATTGTCATAGTGGACGACGTAGTAACCACAATGGCAACCGTGCAAGCGATCGCTTACTTACTAAAAAAAGAGGGTGTAGAGCGAGTAGATGTGGCTTGTCTTGCGAGGGTGAGCTGATTCGAACCGAGCTTAAAATTGGTACTTGATAGAGCCGTAGGCCACACGGCCTTGCTGCTCGATTGCACTACTCGGAGTGGGCATCACTTGGTCTGGGCGCGCATCGAAGAGATTGCGAACACCAACCGAGAATTGAGCCTGACCTTGCTTACCGGTCTTCAAGTTATAACCGTATTGCAGGTCCAGTGTAGTCAAGTCGCCGACCAACTCATTGAGTTGCTCTAGGTTCAACTTGCCGATATCTTCGAAGGAGTCGAAATAGTGAGTCACGGCACTCGCTGTGTGCTGCCCTACCTGCCAAGTTAACATCAGGCTGCTCTGCAGATCAGTACCTTTCGGCAACAGGGTATTGTCGCTTATAGGTGGCAAGGCGCTATCGAGAAGATTATTGGTCTTTGCGGTATCGTAAAGATAAGTAGCCTTGGTACTTACGATGAACTGCCCGAAGCGCGGCGACTCCCATACATAGGAAGCGCTTAGATCGACGCCCTTCGCTAACTCTCCTGGGTTGACGGTGCTCTTTACTGAAGGAGCCTCGAGCAAACCGGCATAGAGATTGGAGTCGTCTATATAGAGCCCGGAGTTGGACCCTACTGACGTAGCGCTCAAACTTACTTCAGGCACAGCTTGCGCCGTAGCAAATGGTTTATCGAGCTCTACACGCCATGCATCCGCACGCAGATCTAAACCCTTAGCGGGAGAGAAGAACATGCCAAGGTTAACGTTGTTGGATTCACCGGAGAAAGGCGCTTGATAAGTGCTAGGAGAAGCACTGAAGTTACTGTAGAAACGACCAAACAGTGACAAGTTCTTGTCATCTACGCTTGGAAGATCTTGGGCCGATACAGGAATGGCATGCGCGCAGCAGCATAGAGCTACCGTCAACAAGCCTTTCTTGAACCGTAAATTCTTCACTTTATAGTCCCTTGAAACAGTTTTCTTGCTTTTTTAGACTTGAGTTTTCGCTTAAACAGACGGAAAACCCATAGCCGCACTCTATTGGCGCATTGCAAGAACACTTAGTATACACACGCAAAAAGAAACTTACAGAGACTTAGTAAAATTTATTGGAGTTAATGCGCCCTGATCGACAATTCCCCGCAACAGCTGGCTGGCCGGGGGGTTCATGCCCGGCACAATGAAGTTGGGCGATATCTCCAGTAGCGGTTGCAATACAAATGCGCGCTGGTGCATGCGCGGATGCGGCAGGGTTAGCTCCGCCTCTTGCATTAGGACTTCACCGAAACTCAAAATATCTAGATCCAAGGTGCGTGGCGCGTTGCGAACAGTGCCGCGTTTGCGACCGTATTCGTTCTCAATCTTTTGCAAACTACTGAGCAATTGCCGTGGGCTATCGTGACGAGGCCGCAACGCAGCCACAGCATTGATGAAGCGCGGAGAGCCAGGTGGGCAGTCCACCGGCGAGCTCTCCCAAAGCGAGGACACCAATATTGGGTAGTCACTGAGCAGGGCTAGCGCAGCAAAGGCTCGCTGGAGCACCGCTGCGGGCTCTTCTTGGCCTTTTGCTAGGTTCGAACCAATGCCGATAAAGGCGAGTTCGATACCGGCCAAGATCGGCACGTCGTCTAGCTTAGCCCTGATGATATTGCTGGGAGAGCTCATGTACCGACTCAACGAATACGGCGACATTGGCGGGGTCTACATCGGGAGTGATGCCGTGCCCTAGGTTGAAGACATGGCCTGCGCCGGGACCGTAGTCCTTCAGGATACGCGCCACTTCCGCCCGAATGCTCTTCGGCGTGGAGTACAGAATCGTGGGATCCATATTGCCCTGCAGGGATGTCTTGGCCCCAATAAGAGCGCGGGCACGCCCGATCTCGATAGTCCAATCTAGGCCGACACAGTCGCAGCCACTAGCGGCGATTTCCTCGAGCCACAGCCCACCATTCTTGGTAAAAAGAATTACCGGCACCTTGCGACCCTCGGATTCCTTGGTCAGCCCAGCCACAATCTTCTGCATATAGGCCAATGAGAATTCGCGATATGCAGAGGTGGACAACACACCACCCCATGTATCGAAGATCTGCACGGCCTGTGCACCGGCGGCGATCTGCGCATTGAGGTAGTTCGTGACCGCTCGCGCGAGCTTGTCTAGCAACTGATGCATAGCCTCTGGCTCGTTAAACATAAAGGCCTTGGCGTTGCGGAAGTCTTTACTGCCACTGCCCTCGATCATATAGGTCGCCAGAGTCCAGGGGCTGCCAGAGAAACCGATCAGCGGCACGGAGCCGTTAAGTTCGCGTCGAATTACGGAGACAGCGTCGGTGACATAGCTCAGGTCCTTGGCCGTATCGAGTTCAGGCAATTGTTCGACGTCTTGCGCGCTGCGCACTACTTTGCGAAAACGTGGTCCTTCGCCCTCGGTGAAATACAGGCCCTGTCCCATTGCATCGGGAATAGTCAGAATATCGGAGAATAGGATTGCGGCATCCATCGCATAGCGGCGCAAAGGCTGCATCGTAACCTCGCAGGCCAGCTCCGCGTTGCGGCAAAGACTCATGAAGTCACCAGCCAATTTGCGCGTAGCGCGGTACTCGGGCAAGTAACGCCCCGCCTGTCGCATCATCCATACTGGCGTCATGTCGACGGGTTCGCCGGCTAGGGCGCGCAAAAATCTGTCATTCTTCAAAGCTGTCAATGCAAACTCCTCATGCTGTACTGCTATGGATTCGGTTGTAAATACTGGTCGCACCAGATGCTCTTCACACTGCTAGGGCATACGACTTGAATGGCGACAGCGGATCAAACGGCGGGACATTCTACACAGCGCGAAAGGGCAGAACAAATACCGCCCTCATTAATTGCTAGGCCGGATGTCGTTTTGCACGGCCCCAATACTGCGCACCCAAGGCTGAAGACGGCCGAGCTCTCCACTCAAACTGGAGGCAGCGCTCGTCGCGGCGGCACGGCTCGAATAGTTGCCGTGTATCACCACATACCAAGGACGCCCCTGATTCTGCGATTCGAACCAGTATAGCGGGCTAGCGCTATTGCGCTGTACAAAGGCCTCGACGTTGCTGCGCGACGAGGCTCCAAGTAGTTGTACGGTAAATTCGGAGGCCGGAAAGCTCATAATGCGCTCGCGCTGAGCACTAAGGGAATTCGCGGCCGGTGCGGCAGTCGGCGCAGTGCGTGTAGGTGCTGCGGGAGCAGGCTGACTGGCTGGAGCAGAAGCGGACGTTTCAGCAAGAGCTCTCGGCTGGCTGCTCACCACCGGTGCTGGTGGTGGGGTCACCACTGGAGCAGATACAGCGCTACTGGCAGTAGTCGACTGCGCAGTATTAGTGACGGGAACATTATTAGCCGCCACAGGCTCCGGCTCGGGATCTGTCACGAGCTCTGCGAATGGCGATGGCAATTCCTCTTCAATTTCCGCAACTGGCACTTGCGCAGACGGTTCAACGGCGACCGCTTGTGGCTGAGGCACTGGTAATGATATCTGTCGCTGCGCGCTCTGCTCCGGCTCTTCACCCCCGCCTACTAAAAATGCGACCAACAAGATGAACACTAGCCCACCCGCCGCGTAGGCATAATTGCGAGGCAGCTTTATCTGCAGCAGTGGCGCCAGCCAGGCAAGGCCTTGGCCGCCTGAGAACAATAAATCCCCCGCGACCTGATTGATCGCGGCAGGAGTGCCGGAGGATAGTTTATGGATCTTCTCTATCTGACGATTGCTAAACGGTAAAGTGCGCCCCGGATCAGCGTCGTTAAAGCCTACCGCGTTGAGCCGGTAACGGATGTAGTTACGGGTCTCGTCCAGATTGAACTCGGGCAAGCGGATGGAGGTGAACTGATTCTGCCCCTCTTTCTGCGGGCATGTGTAGTCGAGCATGTCGATCAATGAACTCTGCCCGACTAAGATCAGATGAAAGGTGCCGCCCGCGTTATCCGCCAACGCTAATTTGGTCAGCAGATTGAATGCATCGTCCCCAAGCTCATGGGCGTCGTCTACGATCAGCACGACTGTACGGGACTGATTCTGCGCTGCTTGAAAATACAGCGCCAAGACTTGCTTGAGCTGGGCAATACTCGCCTGAGGAGGGAAGTCGAGCACGAAAGCTTTGAACATTTCTTGCAGGAGTTGAGAGGGGCTGGTGAGCATACTAGCGCGTGCTCGGGCTACCACTTGGTCACGCTCCGCATGGCGGGTATAGAAGTCTGCGAGCGTTGTCTTGCCTGAACCATCGGGACCTATTAGCGCGATGATATCGCTGCTCTCGCGAGACAATAGCTGCAACTGATCGAGGCTGGCGCGACGCATGGCACCCGGGAAAAGACTTTCCAATGGCGTATCCGCTGCAAAGGGATTCGCCGAAAGACCAAGCTCCGCTAATTTCTCACTCAGTTTTGACACAGCTGTTCTTTCGCCTCCAATGTTTGCTCCAGCAAACTAGCCTCTATATTACTTTCGATCACGCTCGTACCAAGACCCTTCATCAGGATGAAGCGAATCTTGCCACCCTGGACCTTTTTATCAAAGGCCATCAATTCTAGAAAATCCTGCGCGCTCATCTGCGCTGGCGGCACGACTGGTAGCCCGGCGCGCTCGATGAGTGCCTTAGCCCTCGCAGCCTCAGCCCAAGTGATGTAACCGAGACGAGCTGAAAGGTCCGCCGCCATCACCATGCCTATCGCAACGGCTTCGCCGTGCAGCCACACACCATAACCCATGCCATTCTCGATAGCGTGGCCGAAGGTGTGGCCGAGATTGAGCAAAGCGCGCACGCCACCCTCCTTCTCATCTGCCGCGACAATGCGCGCTTTATCTGCACAGCTTACTCTGACCGCCTCGGCGAGCAAATCTTTATCGCCCGCTAACAAGGCTTCAATATTGTTTTCTAACCATTGCAGGAAGGGAAGGTTATCGATAAGCCCGTATTTGATGACTTCCGCGATGCCGGCGCGCAGCTCACGAGGCGGCAAGCTCGCCAAGACATCCGTGTCCGCTAAGACGCATTGCGGCTGGTAAAACGCCCCAATCATATTCTTGCCTAATGGATGATTTACGCCTGTCTTGCCGCCGACCGAGGAATCCACTTGTGATAACAAGGTGGTGGGTATCTGGATGAAATTAACGCCACGCTGATAGGTGGCGGCAGCGAAACCTGTGATGTCGCCGACCACTCCGCCGCCTAGGGCGATCAGAGTGCTACTGCGCTCATGGCGACCCTCGAGAAGCTTGTCGTAGATCAATGACAGAGTCTGCAGGGTCTTCGTATGCTCACCGTCGGGCAACACGATCACGTCGCATTGCAGGTCGCCCAATGCGTCCTGCACTTTGGATAGATAAAGCGGAGCGACCACTTCATTGCTCACTATCAAGACCCGCTTGCCTTTAATATAGGGGCGCAACAAGTTAGCCTGCCCGAGCAGACCAGAGCCGATGAAGATGGGGTAGGAACGCTCCCCGAGATCCAATTCCAATGTGATCATATTTGTTAGCCCGTCTACTGCGTATACATACTCATTAAGTTTAGTTAGAGCCCGAAGAGGAGTCCTCGTCGGCTGCCCCTTGTGCCTGGCTTTCCCACAAGGCCTGCAGCTTGCGCGTGATGTCCATACTCACGGAGCGCGGGCTTTTGCGACTGGTATCGATGATCAAGTGGGCGGTTTCGTTATAGAGAGGTTCGCGTATTTTGATGAGTTCTTTGATCTTCGCGAGAGGATTCTCAGTCTGCAGGAGGGGCCGATTCTTGTCTTTGCCAGTACGCTCCAACTGCTGCGCTACGGAAGCCCGCAGGTACACCACGGTGCCGCGGGAGTGCAGGAAGTGTCGGCTATTAGCATCGAGTATTGCCCCACCGCCAGTCGCTAGGATGATGCCTTTGCGCTGCGTTAGAGTATCGATCATGCGCGCCTCGCGAGTGCGAAAGCCCTTCTCACCCTCTACATCGAAGATCCAGGGAATATCGGCACCGGTGACGAACTCAATTTCACGGTCCGAGTCGAAGAAGGGCAGATCGAGTTGGCTCGCCAAAAGCCGACCGATGGTGCTCTTTCCGACACCCATTGGCCCTATAAGGTATACATTCACTGGCTCGCTCATGAAGCTTTGACTCTCCGCAACACTCGGTGCGGCGCACGCCGGCTACCCTGTCGCTAATAAAAAGATCGACATTGTACCCTTGCCGGGCCTGCAAAATCACTGTCGTTCGGCGAGAGACCGGGATTATCGCGTATTGATCTCCGCGACAATCCTTGGCGTGATGAAAATCAGAAGCTCCGTTCTACGATTCGCGTTGTTGGTGCGCTTGAAGAGTCTGCCGAGATAAGGGATATCGCCAAGCAGCGGAGTTTTAGTCTCGGTAGTAGTAGTCTCCTCACGAAACACCCCACCCAAGACGATAGTGTCGCCATTCTCCACCAGAACGCTGGTATCGATGGCATTGGTATTGATGGCAGGCACATTGCCAGTGCCCGCGGCAACGGAGTCCTGATGGATCTCGAGTTGCATAATGATACGGCCATCGGGCGTAATCTGTGGCGTCACCTCTAGCGATAGCACTGCGTCGACGAACTCCGTTGTAGAGCCCCCAGCTGTGCCACCGGCTTGCGCCTGATAGGGAATGCGTACTCCAGACCGAATAGTCGCCGTCACCTTATCTTGTGTCGTTACTTTCGGCCGTGCGATGACCTCGCCATTGCCGCTGCTCTCAAGTGCAGACAACTCCAATTCAATCAAACCGCTATTGCTTGTAAAGCCAACAGCGAAGGAGGAGGCATTCTCGCTTTCAACACCCAAATCCACTGCCAGCGCATCGGGGAAGGAGACCGAACCAACCGGGATCGCCACCGAGTTGATTGCCTGCGCCACGAGAGCGCCGATTAAACTCGGATCGGTGCCGTCTTGCAGCGCCTGAACACGGGCAGTCTCTCCTGCCACTATCGCCTCACGCATTGCCGCGTTCTCTGCAACTCGGTTATTTTGCTGCTGTCCGGTTGAGGCTAGGCTGCCACCGTAGCGGAAGCCATCGGAGGAATCGGTCCTGCCCGCCCCTCCCCAACGTATGCCGAGGTCACGACCGAAGTCAGTAGAGACATTGACAATGCGCGCCTCGATAAGAACTTGACGCACTGGCACATCGAGCTTGCTTAGTAGCTCACGCACTTCCTCTAATTTTTCGGCGACATCGCGAATGATGATGATGTTAGTGCGCGAATCTACCGTGGCGGTGCCGCGGCTTGAGAGCACACCGCTGCTGCCATTCTCGGGCGCTACGCCCGTCGGCGGCGGCGCATCTGCTGCGGCACCCGCTGTCGCATTGCCGGTTGAGGAGCCGGTCAACAACAATAGGATATTGGCGGCATCGGCATAGTTCACTTGCACGTATTCGGTGTGCAGAGGCGCCAAGGCTTGCGCCTGTCGACTGGCATCTAGTGCCTGCTGTTCCTGTGCGGCGATCTCGTCCGCAGGAGCCACATACAACACATTGCCCACCAAGCGCTTATCGAGATTGCGCGACTGCAATACTAAGTTCAAAGCCTGATCCCAAGGCACATCTTGTAGCTGCAGTGTGATGTTGCCAGAGATGGCGTCGCTGGCGACGAGGTTGAAATTATTCTCATCGGCGAGTAGCTGCAACACAGAGCGCACATCGATATTCTGAAAACTCAACGACACTAAGTTACCGGAGAAGGCCGAAGCCGGATCGGCACTCGCGGATGCCGCACCAGGCGGGGTAACGCTAATGGTGTATTGACGACCTTGCTGATAGGCGACGTACTCATACTCACCATTGAGATCGATCGCCACGGTGGCATTGCCGCGCTGGGGATACACGTCTACCGTGTTCACTGGTGTTGAAAAGTCGGTGACGTCGAAGCGGCGATTCAAGCGTTCAGGTACATCCGCCCCAGTAAACTCTAAATAAACACGGCTACCGATCTGCTCCACATTACCGAGCACGCGATCGTCACTGAGGCTAATCACAATCTGCCCCTCGTTAGGCGCGCTACCGCGACGGAAGGTGACGTCAACCAAGGCAGGGCCCTGAGCGCTAGCAGCTTGCGCTGCAGGAGTAGCGGCGACTGCGGCAGTGCTCGCCACTCGCGTGTCGCTGCCCAAGTGAACTATTAGAGTATTGCCCTCTATGCGGGTCTGATAATCCGCAGGGCTGGTGAGATTGAAAACGAGACGCGTACGATCATTAGTCTCTAGCACCATTACGCTCTGGGCATTGTTCGAGTCGATGTCGAAGCGACGCTCGGCCAAGCTACTCTGCACATTGCTAAGGTCGATGGAGATGCGCGCCGGATCGTCTTGCGTAAAGCCAGTCGGCTCTGGTGGGCGGCTATCGAATTCCAGCCGGATCTCGATACTGTCGCCGGGCATATTCGCGAAACCAATGCTGTTGAGATTAACAGCTTCTTGTGCGGATGCAGATTGCGCAGCGAACATCACCAGCAGAAGCGAAAGACAGCATCTCCAGAGTGCGCGCGGGGCAATTAATCTGGCCCTCGAAGTCATCAAAGCTATAGACATCATTGTTTCACCTGTATTGGCAGCGGTGTACCTGCTGCTGAAAAACTTATTCATAGATCGTGTCGCCACACTGCCGACCCGTTGACTATTTATCTTTGCATTGCCAGCGTGCGCGGACGCTCTACCCACGCGCCGTCACCCGAGGGTACGATTTCGGTCAACTCTATTTCGTTTGGGGCCACGCTCATGACGCGCCCGTGGTTGCGCCCCAAATAACTGCCGCGACCAACGCGGTGGATCATACCGTTCTCATCCTGAATCAACGCGATTGTTGCGTTGCCGCGGGTGATCATCCCAACCATAGTTAAATTGCTGAGCGCGAAAGACTCCAGGGCCTCGGGCGTGCGATCGAAATCCGGCTTCACCTCGTTAGTAGGCTCTTGAGCCGCAGAAGTGCCCGCCATGATGGGCACATCGAATGGGCTACGCAACGACGCGGCGCTATAAGTGAACGCCTCGTAAGGGAGGAACTGCGGCATTGGCTCTACAGGGCCACCGGGGCGCAGAGACACCTCAACGATATACTGCTGCAAGTCGTCCATACTGGCATTACCGCCACAGGCCGAAAGCAGCACACATAGCGATACGAGTGAGCAAGTTTTATGGAGTAGCGGCATTGAGCTCACCCTCCGTGCGGTAGCGATAGGTTCTCGCGGTAATCGTCATCTGCAGCGCGTTGCGATTGTTCACTGGAATAATTGAGAAGTCGTGCAAGGTCACGATGCGAGGCAAGCTAGCGACGCCACTAACGAAGGTTCCGAAGTCGTGATAATTACCCAGCACTTCTACCTGAATCGGCTGCTCAATGTAAAACTCCTGCGCCACCTCCGAGTCGAGCTCGATGCGTGAGAACGTAAGGCTGCTTCCTAAACCCGTTTCGGTAATATCGTCGACCAAGTCCGGCACCTCTGTCTGGCTCGGTAACTGTCGCAGCAGTTCGGAGAATGCCTCCTCCATCGCCACGGTCTGCTCTTTGTACTCTTCGAGATTCGATGCCATCACGGCCTTCTGTTCGAATTCCACGCGCAGCGTCGACTCCTCGGCTTCCCACCGCGACAGCTCAGCCTGCAGATTGCGGATATCGAACCAGAAGCCCGCGGCGAGACATAGCACGAACAGTGTCACGGCAATGATAATCTTCACCACGCCCGGCCAGATGCCGATTGACTCTATATCGCTAAGATTATTCCAGTCGAAACTCTGTAGTTCTTTCTTCAGGTCAGATAGCGCCATGTCACTCATCCTCCCCGCGTATTGGTTCTTGTAAGAATAGAGTTAAAGAGAAGGCGTTAGCCGCGCGCTGGTCGGAATTGGCGTCCGCACTAGCTGCCGATATCTGTTGCAAACTTGGGTTCACGAACCATTCCGAATCATCGATACGCCGCATCAATTCAGAGACTTTGTTATTGGACTCTGCGATACCCTCGATCTCCAAACGCTCGCCGGTGCGCTCAAGATTATTGAAATACACTCCGGCAGGCAAAGCCTTAACCAACTCGTCGAAAATACGCACGATAACCGGGCGTGAGCCCTGCAAATCTTGAATCACTTCCATGCGCGAGCTGATCTGCTCTTTCTGTTCTTTTAATTCATTGATCTCTGCAATACGGGCATCGAGCACGAGGACTTCACGGCGCACGAAATCGTTGCGAGCTTGCTGGTAACGAATATCACCACGAAAATTTCGATCCACTAAAAAGACTATGCCTGCAGCGATGATCACAACGCCGAGTAGGAGAACGAAGAATTCGCGTTTGCGCTCTTCACGAAGTTGTTCGCGCCAGGGCAGAAGATTAATACGCGCCATCAGTATTTGCTCCTCATAGCGAGGCCGCAGGCGATCATCAGCGCTGGTGCATCATTGTGCAGTAGAGTCTTATTCACTTTACTACCGGTTGCCAAGTTCAAGAATGGATTCGCCACCAAAGCCGGTGTAGCCAATTGCTCACGGACTAATTCACTCAAGCCATCGATGGCAGCCACCCCACCAGCAAGAATGATCTGATCGACATCATTGTATTGGCTGGACGAGAAGAAAAACTGCAGAGAACGGCTTACCTGTTGCACCACCGAGTCTTTGAATGGCGAGAGAATTTCTTGCTCGAACTCTTCGGGCAGAGTGCCGCGCCGGATTGCGGTCTCGGCCTCAACCGCAGAGAGGCCGAAGCGGCGCTGCGCATCCTCTACTAGTTGGCGTCCGCCGAATAATTGTTCACGGGTATAAATGGTCTTGCCATTGAGAAGTACGTGTAGCGTTGTGACCGTGGCGCCGATGTCGATGATGGCAACCGTTTGCGGGTCGGCTCCTTGCAGCTGATCTGTCAGCAATCCAAAGGCACGCTCCATCGCATAGGCCTCGATGTCGACAACTAATGCATTGAGCCCACCGGACTGCATCGCGCCTACTCGGGACTCCACATTCTCTTTGCGGCATGCGGCTAGCAAGACGTCCACAAAATCCGAGTTAGGGTCGGTAGACTCCTGGCGCTCGAAATCGATCGCGACCTCACTTAAGGGATAGGGAATATACTGATCTGCCTCGACGATGATCTGATTCTCCATCTCGTCATCGGACATGGCGGCGCTCATCTCGATTATTTTTGTGATAACAGCAGAGCCTGCGACTGCGACTGCGGCCTCTTTGGTCCCCGGCTTCAGCATCGACACCGCTTGGCTAATACAATCGCCGACGGCATCGATATCGCTAATATTCTTCTCGACCACAGCATTAGCTGGCAGTTGGCGAATAACATAGTTCTCGATGCGGTACTTACCATTGGTCAAACTGAGCTCGAGCAGCTTCACGGCGGTGGAACTAATGTCCACGCCGAGCAAGGTCTTCGATTTACGACTCAGAAATTCCAACACTAATTGTCGTCCGCCATCAGTCTTTCATTGTTATATCGGCACAAATTTGAGAAGCGCCACTCAAACCCAAACTCGAGACGAATTGCCAGTGTTCTCGAGTATAGAATCGAAATGTGAACACGGCCCATTTAGACCTATTTATCAAGTTCAGCACATCAAAACAAGTTTATATATAATTTTCAATAGATTATATAGTACTTCAATAAATAACTTTATGTTGCAAACTCCATCAAGAACTCGGGGGAGTTATTGATGTGGCTCACAATTTTCGAATTTTGCGAAAACCGAGCGCAAGACCATTGCAACACCTAGGAGCGTGACGGGAAAAAGCATGCTAACCGTTTGTTATAGATAGATATTATCGTTTTAAATAAAAATTTAACTCGGACACTTTTTAGACTCAAAATGCCACTTAGCTCAGCCCTTAAACCCGACGATTTCACTCAAGATTAATCGGGTACTTGCGTATATAATGCTTGTTCTAGTAGGTGGTAAGGGGTTTTTGTGCGAAACAGAATCTCCTCGCAAAAGGTCTTATTACGAGCATTTCGGCTTGGGCTAATTAACAAAGCGTGGCAAAAATTTGTGAATAAAGGCGTTAAAAAACTATTCAGATTCGTGTTCTGGTTCGGAGTCTTCTGCGCCAGCGGAATGGTTATGGTCACCGCTGCGGCGTTTCTCTACCTATCTCCACAACTGCCCTCGGCCGAATCCTATCGCTACGTGCAGCTAGAGACCCCTCTGCGCATCCTCACCGCAGATAATCGCCTGATCGACGAGATCGGCATTCGCCGCGACCCAATTCCTTTCGAAGCAATCCCGCCGATGATGATCAATGCGGTTATTGCCAGTGAAGATCCCCGCTTCTATTCCCACTCAGGGGTGGATATCCGCGGCCTTATGCGCGGTTTCTACGGTTTCGTGCGTGGCATTAACCTCGGCGGCGGCAGCACTATCACGATGCAATTGGCCAACAACATCTCCTTCGATGAAGACAGTGTTTATGCGCGCAAGCTCAAAGAGATTCCCTTTGCCCTGCGCATTCAGCGCGAACTGAGCAAAGAAGAAATCATTACTCTTTACCTTAACTTGATCTATTTCGGCTCCGGTGCAGACGGCATCAATGCCGCGGCATACGCCTATTATGGCAAACCAATCAATGAGTTAGAGATACACCACTTCGCTATGCTGGTGTCTGTACTGCCCTGCCCATCTCCCTGCAATCCTATCGCCGACCCTGCACGAGCGCAGACTCGTCGCAATGTAGTGCTCACCAAGATGTACGAGCAAGACATGATTAGCCGCGAGCAGTATCAAACCGCTATCAACACTCCCGATGACGCCCGTCGCCACAGCCGCCGCATCGAAGTAAGTGCCCCCTATGTCGCCGAGATGGTGCGCCAGGAGCTCTACCGCGAATACGGTGAAGACATCTATCGCAAGGGCTTCGAGGTCACCACCTCGATTCTGAGCGAGAACCAGCGCGCCGCCACCAAAGCCCTGACAAATGGGCTGGAAGAGTTCTACGACAAACGCCACGGCTATCGCGGTATCGATGGGCATATCGACGTGCCCGATGACCAAGACCCTTTGATGTATTGGCGCGAAGAGCTAGAGGCCTACTCAACTTATGGCAACCAGGTACCCGCAGTCGTTACAGAGGTGGGCGAACGTGAGATCAAGGCATTGCAGCGTGATGGTTCCATAGTAAGCATCGGCTGGGACGGCCTTAGCTGGGCGGCTCCCTTCGTCGATAGAGGCAACGCTTGGCCCAGACCGCAGCGCGCCAGCGATATCGTATCCGTAGGCGACCGTATCCGAATTAAGAACGAGGGTGAAGAGCGCTGGTCACTTGGACAGGTGCCCGAGCTACAGGGCGCCATCGTCTCGGTCTCGCCCCATAACGGCGATATCCTCGCTTTGACCGGCGGATACGATTTCGACGTGAGCCAAGTAAACCGCGCCACCTCGCCACGTCCGCCAGGTTCGGGCTTCAAGCCCTTCCTCTATGGCACCGCATTAGAGAATGGCTATACTCCCGCCACCACTATCAACGACGCGCCCTTTGCGCGCGGCGAGTATCGCCCACGCAATTTCGAGAACAACTTCATAGGTCCGGTGACACTGCGCAACGCCTTGGCGACCTCGCGCAATATTCCAGCGGTTCGTCTCTACGACCAACTAGGCTCAGAGAAGGTATTCCCCTTTGCGAAACGCTTCGGCTTTAAGACAGAGAACTTCCCTCCTAACGACCTGACCATCGCACTTGGCAGCCAAGACGTACAGCCTATAGAGATGGCCACCGCTTTTGCGACTATTGCAAATGGCGGGCAGAAAGTAGAGCCCACTCTCATCAAGCAGATTAGGACTGTAGATGGACTGGTGCCGCTCCCGGTGCAAGCGGTCGCCTGCGGTAGCGACTGCGAAAACCTTGCCTATGGCGAGATGCCAGCACCGCAAATTGTCGACCCACGCGTTACCTACATATTGGCGAGCATGATGCGCTCTGTAATCGAAGAGGGCAGCGGTCGACGCGTCAACCGCGAGATGAACCGCAAGGATCTTATGGGTAAGACGGGCACCACCAATGGTCCAGCAGAGCTGTGGTTCTCCGGCTTCAATCGTGACGTTTCGACGAGTGTATTTATTGGGTTCGACCAGCCTGAACCGATGGGCGAGAGCGAGCAAGGCGCTACTGTGCCAGTGCCAATCTGGATCGACTATATGTCGGCAGTGCTCAAGGATAAGCCGGAAAGGATGCTGGAACGCCCAGATGGCATCGTCGATCGTCTAATCGATAAGACCACCGGCAAAATTGCTCGCCCAGGGCAAGCGAATACCATGTTCGAGCTGTTCATGCAGGAGAACGCCCCAAGCGAGGCCGCCACTCTTCAAAATGTCGACGAGATGCCATCGATCGAAACAACCTTCTAACACTAAATCTCAGGCATGACAAAAAGGCGTTAGGGAGAACCCTAACGCCTTTTTAGAGAATCTTTGGAGCCGCTTACTTAACTGTACGGTTCGCGAAACGCTTCTTGAATCGATCTACTCGACCGCCCGCGTCTAGAATCTTCTGCTTACCAGTATAGAACGGGTGGCAATCTGAACAAACGTCCAGAAGAATGTCTTTGCCCAGCGTAGAGCGTGTTTTGAGCACGTTGCCGCAACTACAAGTTGCCGTCATTTCTACGTAATTTGGGTGAATATCGGGTTTCATGACTCTGCCTCATCAATAAGTTTTCACTGGGATCGCTGCATCGGGTCTGCATTAGGAAAGACCTGCACCGCCAGCGAAACGGGCCAGCATTCTACCAAACAAGGCTAGATTCGCAAGCGCGGCATGCAGATATTTAGTTTACACAGATTATTTGGGGCCAATTACGGGGGTTTTCAAGCGCCAGCTTGGCTCGCCTTAATGACTTTATGGTTCTTAACGACCTCGCGCATCACGCGCTCGAGAATCTCCGCCACTAAGTCTGGGTTCACACCGTTAGCATCGCATGCCGCGCGAATATCGGCGATTTTGCGACTCTCACGCTCCGGATCCAATGCCTCTAGCCCAAACTCGGCCTTCAGCTCGCCAACCCTTTGTGTCAGTGCAAAACGATTGGCGAGCAACAACACCAGACCATGATCAATGCGATCTATCTGCGCTCGAACCTTTAGAAGCTCCTCGGGAACGAGTTGCTTAGCCATCGTTGGTACTCCATGGTCATGCTGTATGCTTGTGTGTCAGCGAGTATAAACCATTCCTCGGTACTGACACAGAGCGGCAGTGCCATTGTGGACTTGTTGCGAGTACAGGGGGATGCCATTACCATGAATTCCCAATTCAGCCCGAGCGGGTGTATTAACACTCTGACCCTCCACCCTTATGCCAACGCCAAAAGACGCCAGCCTTCTCCCCGCACCTAAGGTGATACTAAGGCTCGCCGTCCCCTCGCCCCTGCGCCGACTGTTCGATTACTTAGCGCCCGTGGACCTAGATGTCGAGCAGATCGCAGCCCTCACTCCGGGAATGCGCGTACGAGTCCCCTTTGGCTCACGCGCACTCGTGGCGGTCTTGGTATCGCTGGAAACCCATACCGAGGTGCCCCCTGCCCGTCTACGCCCAGCGCTAGAGGTGCTAGACAATCAAGCCCTGCTGCCCCAGAGCCTGACCAATCTCTACCTGTGGGCGGCCCAATATTATCAGCACCCCCCGGGGGACGTGTTCCACAGCATGTTGCCAGCACTGCTGCGACAAGGCCGCCCGGCAGAACGCCCCGGCAAGAAGGTGTGGCAGCTCAGCGAGGCGGGACAGGAGCTTACGGAACAGGACCTGCGCCGCGCCCCGCGACAGCGCGAGATCGTCGAGTTCTTGAAGGAGCATGAGGCCTTGGACAAGTCCGCGGTGAGCGAGATGGGTATCTCAGCCAGCGCCCTGATCGCCCTGCAGGCGAATGGTTTTATCGTCATGGAGGAGCGTGCCGCCTCTAGCCCCCGCGCCTTCGATGCGCAGCACTCCAACGCGCAGGCACTCGCTCTGAACAGTGAGCAAACTCATGCGGTCGAGCAAATCGGCAAGGGCTTAGGCAGCTTCCAATGTCATCTTCTGGATGGCGTCACCGGTAGCGGCAAGACCGAGGTGTATCTACAGATAATCGCCAGAGTGCTAGAGCAGTCTCGCCAGGCCCTCGTGCTAGTGCCGGAGATCAGCCTCACGCCACAAACTATTGCGCGCTTTCGCCAGCGTTTCGCCTGCCAGATCGCCGTACTGCATTCAGGCCTCACGGATTCTGAGCGTTTAAACGCGTGGCTGGAAGCACGCGACGGCGTCGCCAAAATCATCATCGGCACACGCTCGGCCCTATTCACTCCGATGGCTCAGCCCGGGGTGATTATCATCGACGAAGAGCACGATAGCTCCTTCAAGCAGCAGGAAGGCTTCCGCTATTCTGCGCGGGATCTAGCAATCGTGCGCGCCAGACAAGAGAAAGTCAGTATCGTGCTGGGCTCGGCGACGCCCAGCCTAGAGTCTTTGCACAATGCTTTGAGCGGACGCTATACCCACCTGACTCTCAAGGAGCGCGCGGGCGATGCAGCCTCGCCCACCCTGAAATTACTCGACACCACCCACGAGCAATTGAACGAGGGCTTCTCCGCGCCCTTGCTCGAGCAGATGAGCAGCCATCTGCAGCGCGGCAATCAAGTTTTGGTATTCATCAATCGACGCGGCTTCGCACCTACCCTGCAATGTGCGGACTGCGGCTGGGTAGCGGAGTGTACGCGCTGCGACGCACGCATGACACTGCATAAGAAGCAGCCCCACTTGCGCTGCCACCACTGCGATACGCGGCGACCGGTCGACTACGCCTGCCCCAATTGCAAGTCAAAGAACCTGCAGGCTCTAGGCCTAGGCACAGAGCGCAGCGAGGCATTCCTCCAGAGCCAGTTCCCCGACACGCGAGTACTGCGCGTAGACCGTGACACGACCCGGCGCAAGAATGAACTAGACGCGCTGCTAAACGAGGTGCACCAGGGCAAACCCTGCATCCTCATCGGCACGCAGATGCTGGCCAAGGGACATCACTTCCCCTGCGTCACTCTCGTCGCGGTGCTGGATGCGGACGCCGGCCTGTTCAGCGCGGACTTCCGGGGCCAAGAACATACCGCCCAGCTGTTGATGCAGGTGGCAGGTCGCTCAGGCCGCGCCGGTCTAGCTGGCGAAGTGTTGATTCAGACTCGTCATGCTACCCACGAGACCCTGCGCACCTTGGTAAGCGAGGATTACGGCCATTTCGCCAGAGCTTTGCTCGTGGAGCGCAGGAATGCCTACATGCCCCCCTTTAGTTATCTGACCCTATTTCGCGCCGAAGCCATCGACATGCGCGCCCCCGAGACATTCCTGGGCATAGTGCGCGAGCGCGCGGCGGGTATTCTCGCCGCCCAGGGCAATCAGGATGTCGCACTACTTGGCCCACTCCCCGCGCCCATGGAGCGGCGCAATGGCAAGTTTCGAGCCCAGCTGCTGCTGCAATGCCCCCAGCGCCGAACCCTGCAGAATCTACTCTCCGCTTTATGCCCAGAAATAGAGAGCATGAAAGAGTCCCGTAGTGTGCGCTGGTCCCTCGATGTGGACCCGCAGGACATGATCTAATTTGTGCATATGAAGCTAGCGCGATAACAGTGGTTGGCACGCCTTTTTTTGAGGATAATGCCCCCCTAGTTCCACGCCCGCATGAACACATAACAAAAGAGATAGCATGGCCCACGATTTCGCGAAAATTAGAGACCGAAGAAGTGCGCAGCAAACACCGCCGCCACCACCCCCTCCACAGCCCAGCAAGGGCATGCTGATGACTGGCCTAGTCACCGGTTTGGTATTGGGCTTCTTCGCCTCTTTCCTCATCTACCTCTCTGGAGTTCTACCCCCGGTTGGCAATATGACCGCACAGGCAGTCGAGGATAATGCGGCTGAGATCGCGGCCGCACAGGTGCGCCGCAACGAGGAGCTAGAACAGGCCGCCGCAAGACTACAACTGGAGTTCTACAAGGAGCTGCCTAATTACGAGGTCATCGTCGACAATATGCCCTCGCCTCGTCAGGCCACCGCTAGCACCGCAGCGGCGCCAGTACCGGCAGCCACCAACACCGTCGTAGCAAGCACGGCACCTGTCAGCCAAGAAAGCGCGCGAGCTGGCGAGCCTAGCTTCATGATTCAGGCGGGCGCATTTCAACAAGAGACATCCGCGGCTGCCCAGAGCGAGCGCCTTATCGCGCTTGGCCTTACCGCACGGGTCAGAAAAGAAGCCCTGCTCGGCAAGACGCTATTCCTCGTGCAGGCTGGCCCTTACACCAGCCGCGAGCAGATCAATCAGGCGGAACGCGTCCTGCGCAGCAATGGCATTGACAGCATTCGTATCGGGCTGAGCCAATAATTCCCGCTTCTGCCCTCGCTAACCTTGAATTAGCACGCTACTTTCCCCATATCCATTGGCTCATCATGTTTTCGATAAGCACCGCCCACAAATATTAAAGACACGACCAAGCGCCGTGTCGCAGGAGTAGTAGTTTGGAACAATATCGCGGCACGACCATCGTCTCCGTTAGGCGTGGCAACAAGGTAGTCATTGGCGGCGACGGACAAGTCTCACAGGGTAATACCGTCATGAAGGGCAATGCCCGCAAAGTCCGACGCCTATACAAGGATCAAGTTATCGCAGGTTTCGCTGGCGGCACCGCCGATGCCTTCACGCTCTTCGAGCGCTTCGAGGAGCAACTAGAGAAGCACCACGGCAAACTCGTGCGCTCCGCCGTCGAACTAGCGAAGCTATGGCGCACCGACAGAATGCTGCGCCGACTCGAGGCACTGCTGATCGTGGCAGACAAAGAGGCTTCACTGATCATCACCGGTAATGGCGATGTGATTGAGCCAGAAGACTCGCTAATGGCGATCGGCTCCGGTGGTTCCTTCGCCCTTTCCGCGGCCCGCGCACTGTATCGCCACACGGAACTGGATGCCAAGACCATCGTGCAGCATTCCCTCGGCATCGCCGCAGACATCTGCGTATACACCAATCAGAACCACACTATCGAAGAGCTAGAGTTTTAGAACACTCTTTATTGAAAAAAGCACAACCCAATTTTTCCGCGCGGCCGCTAGCTTGCAAAACCAGTCGCCGCCACAAGGTAAGCAAACATGAGCAGTATGACACCACGAGAGATCGCCTCTGAACTAGACCGCTTCATCGTCGGTCAGAGCGCAGCGAAGCGCGCTGTCGCGATTGCCCTACGCAACCGCTGGCGCCGTATGCAATTACCCGAAGACATTCGCCAGGAAATTACCCCTAAGAATATCCTCATGATCGGACCTACTGGCGTGGGCAAGACCGAGATCGCCAGACGCCTAGCCAAACTCGCCAACGCGCCTTTCATCAAGGTCGAGGCTACCAAGTTTACAGAGGTCGGCTACGTAGGCCGCGACGTGGACTCCATCATTCGGGACCTCGTGGACGTGGCAGTGAAGATGCTGCGCGACGAGCAGATTCGCAAGTTCGAACACGTTGCCGAGAATGCCGCGGAAGATCGTATCCTCGACGCACTTCTGCCGCCCGCTCGCGGCATGGAAGGCGAAGAGCTCGAAAAGAAGACCGACAACAGCACGCGCCAGATCTTCCGCAAGAAACTGCGCGAGGGCGACCTAGACGATAAAGAGATCGAAGTAAGCCTCTCCGACAACCCTGCCGGCGTAGAGATCATGGCGCCGCCTGGCCTAGAAGAGATGACCAGCCAGCTCAAGAGCATGTTCTCGAACATGAACACAGGAAAGAAGAAGACCCGACGCCTTCCCGTTAAGCAGGCATTCAAACTGCTGCGCGAAGAAGAGGCGGCGAAGCTGGTAAACGAGGACGAGATTCGCACCCGCGCCATCGCGGTGACAGAACAGACTGGAATAGTCTTCCTCGACGAGATCGACAAGGTTACCGTGCGCAATGACAGCGGCAGCAGCGGCGTGTCTCGCGAAGGCGTGCAGCGAGACCTGCTCCCCTTAATCGAAGGCTCTACGATCAAGACTAAGTATGGCAGCATCAAGACTGACCATATTCTTTTCATTGCCTCGGGCGCGTTCCATCTCTCCAAGCCTTCGGACTTGATACCCGAGCTGCAGGGTCGCCTGCCGATTCGTGTCGAGCTCGACGCGCTTAGCGCCAAGGATTTCGAGCGCATACTCTCCGAGCCAAGCTGCTCGCTAACGGAGCAGTATCAAGCGCTGTTAGGTACCGAGAATCTGCACGTGACGTTTACGCAAGACGGCATCGCCAAGATCGCGGAGATCGCCTTTCAGGTGAACGAACGCACCGAGAATATCGGCGCGCGCCGGTTACACACGGTGATGGAGCGCCTGCTAGAGGAGGTGTCTTATTCGGCCTCTGACTTCGGCGTTGGCGAGGGGCAAGATCTGCAGATCGATGCCGCCTATGTTGAGAAGCAACTCAGCGACTTGGCACTGGACGAAGACCTCAGCCGATTCATACTCTAAGAAGGCCTTATGTAAATGACGACTAATACGCCCACTGCCGTTGCTCTGCATCGCAAGTCCAAATGCTTAGAGCTGCACTATGCCGACGGCAGGCAGTGGCAACTGCCCGCCGAGTTCCTACGCGTGTGCTCCCCCTCCGCCGAGGTGCGTGGGCACGGCAAGGGCCAGGCGGTGTTGCAGACGGGCAAGCGTTCGGTCGGCATCGACTCCGTAGAGGCTGTTGGCCATTACGCCATCAAGATCAGCTTCGATGACGGCCACAACTCGGGCATCTTCAGCTGGGATTATCTCGCCGAATTGGGAAGTGAGCAGGAGGCCCGATGGAGCCAATACCTGCAGGACTTGGCCAGCGCGGGAGCCAGCCGCGATGCGCCAACTGCAAAGGCTTCATTGTCAGACCCCGTGCAAGTGATTAACATAGCCCCCCTATCTAAATCTTAAGCCTTCACAGCGCCAGACCAGCAGGAACCGTCTATGTCCGGGGATAATAAGCCCAACTCGTCGAGCGACGAGCAAACTACTCACTTCGGCTACGAGACCGTGCCGGTAGCAGAGAAGGCGCAGCGCGTCGGCCAGGTATTCCATTCCGTCGCCAGCAAATACGACGTGATGAACGACCTGATGTCTCTAGGCACTCATCGCCTCGTCAAGCGTTTCACTATCGAGCTCAGCGGCGTGCGCGCCGGGCAACGAGTACTCGACCTGGCCGGCGGCACAGGCGACTTCACCATCCGCTTCTCGTCCCTCGTCGGGCCAACGGGCGAGGTGGTGCTAGCCGACATCAACGCCTCCATGCTGCGCGTTGGCCGCGATCGCCTGATCGACAAAGGCATCTCGCAGAATGTGAGGTACACCCAGCTCAATGCAGAGCAACTGCCCTTTCCCGCCGACACCTTCGACTGCATCTGCATCGCCTACGGTCTGCGCAATGTCACAGACAAAGATGCTGCACTGCGCTCTATGTTCTCCGTGCTCAAGCCCGGTGGTCGCGCGCTCGTATTAGAATTCTCCAAACCCCGCAATGACTTGGTCAGTAAGGTCTACGACGGTTACTCCGCCCTATGGCCAATCGTCGGCAAACTTGTGACGGGAGATGCGGACAGCTATCGCTACCTTGTCGAGTCTATTCGCATGCACCCCGACCAAGAGACCCTGAAGTCGATGATGGAGAACGCCGGCTTTGCCGATTGCCGTTTCCACGATGTGATGGGCGGCGTCTGTGCCATTCACGTAGGCTTCAAGCCTCTCACGGTAGACTGAGCAGGCCCGCAGCGATGAACGAGATGCTCACTTCCAGCCTTTGCGCCCCAGTCGAAGCCATCATCAATGCGGTACTCAAACAAGATCCCGGCAGCGCGCTGCAGCTACAGGCCTATCAAGGCAAAGTGATGCGCGTCGAGTGCACGTCCCCCGTTAAATTAGTGGCCTACTTGGTAGTAGAAGACCAATGCATCTCGCTGCGTAGCGTCTTCGAAGGAGAGCCTGAAGCCGGCATTAGCGCCAGCGCGAGCTCCTTCGCCAACCTACTCGCCAGCGATTCACAGACCGATGCGCTGTTCTCCCCCGCTGTGGCCATAAGTGGCGATACGCATCTGGTGCAAGGGCTGCACCGTGTTATTGCAGGCCTGGAGATCGACTGGCAGGACCATTTCGCCTCGGTGTTCGGCGATGTCGCCACCCATCAGTTCTCGGAATTCGTTAGCCGCGCCAAGCGCTGGGGCAAGCAAAGCCGCGAGACGGTGCTCGATAATGTGGAAGAGTATCTACACGAAGAGGCCCGTTTGCTGCCGAGCAAGAGCGAAGTAGCGCACTTTAGTGCCCGCATCGATGAACTCAAACTGCGTTTAGATCGTATCAATGCAAGAACCCAGCGACTTGGGGCTAAGGTCACTGAAACCTAGTCGTTAATGGGAACAAATCGCCTGCAGGGCAGGCTCCTACACGCAGAGCATTACCCCTATCCAGCTAGAACCCACTGACTGTAGACATGATGGATTGACCTACCCAGCCTCGACGCACGTGGGTTA